>Ga0134093_1000738_pt1 | contig 37606 bp, 21 predicted proteins | sample 4_1taG_FD_94452 | JGI IMG/M metagenome (GOLD analysis project Ga0134093, IMG submission 94452) | Switchgrass degrading microbial communities from high solid loading bioreactors in New Hampshire, USA - 4_13_20_68_A1 metaG | ecosystem: Engineered > Bioreactor > Semi-continuous > Anaerobic >...
AAATATGATATTGCTTAAGGGAAAGGGATTTCGAAAATAAACCGAACCGGTTTTATTGAATTCTTGACTGTTTAAAAAAAAGCTGTTATTGTAGTCTAAAGGGTTAAAGATTTTACCCTTTCTTTTTCATTTTATAACTGTTTTTGAACGGGAGTTGGAATTTATGAATTCTAAACTTAAGGATGAAATGACCGACAAGCTATTTGAAGCAATATTGCTTTTAGAGAATATAGAAGAGTGCTATAATTTTTTTGAGGATATTTGCACCGTTGCCGAAATTAAGGCACTGGCACAAAGGCTTGAAGTTGCAAGCATGTTGAGAAACGGCAATACCTATACCGAAATCAGTGAAGCTACCGGTGCCAGTACTGCTACCATAAGCAGGGTCAACAGGGCTTTAAACTATGGAGCCGACGGTTATAAGATGATATTGGACAGGTTGGAAAACAAAGAAGGTTCAAAGTAAATTCAAGCAATTCCTAATTTAACTGTTGATTATATCTAGAAAATTAGTTAAAATTGCTATAGGACAAATATGTTGTAGGGAAGGTACAAATGTTAAGAAAATTATTTATAAGTTTGCTGATTTTATCGGCTTTGACTTCAGAGGGTATAATAAATTTAACGGATATTTTATGTGATCCTTCCATATTGACTAAAGAAGTTATTGATATAGTTTTTGGTTGCGATGGGGAGTTCACTGCCAAACCAATTGAGTGTCTAAATAAAAGTCATGAGCTTAAGGCTACTTCGACTTTTTTTTCCAATATAAAATTTAGCAATATTTCATTTAAATTCCTTTCGGATACAACGGATACCGATTCCTGGTTTACAGTAACGGACAATTCAATGGAATCGGTTGTATTGTTGTGTCTTTTTGTCATTGTATTTATTGCTGCTAGAAAATCAAAAGACAAGGGTGTTGTCTTTTATCATTCCGATTTGTCTCCACCGCTTTGCTATAATTAAATAACGGGTTTCACTCTATAATAAAAGGGGTGATAATGTGCTTTATATTATTGTGATTTTTTCCGCACTTTTGATGGGAGTTGTTGTCAGTCGCCTTAACGGAAGGTGGCCCGACTTCAATAATATAAAGTTTGAAAAGGCATGGCTGATATTGCCGTCCGTGCTTTTGCAAATTGTTTCCTCCGTTGCGGAGACGAGGGGATATAAATTCGGAACGGCTGCTACTTTGACAGTCACTGCTACGGTATATGTTTTTGTATTTTTGGTGATTTGGTTCAATAGGAAATATCTAGGACTGTGGTTTATCGGAATAGGCGGTTTGCTTAATGCTTTGGTAATGATGTTCAACGGAGGAAGAATGCCGGTTGATATAAGCCGTTTGGGCAATGAGCCTTATATGGCTGAAGCTCTGGAATTAATTATGAAAGGATCCGACAACAAACATGTAGCCATCGACTCGGCAACAAAGATTCCGATTTTGGCAGATATTATCAGTGTTCCCGGTTTTATCAGCATGGGAATGCCATTGATAAGCATTGGAGATATTATTATAGCAGCAGGATTGTTTTTACTGATTATGCAAATTTGCATCGGACTTGGAAAAGTTAAAAATAATTTGGAGGTTTTTTAGATGAGGAAATTGATTGAAAAAATAATCGGAAGTTATAGCGATAGAGAACTTAAAAGAATTATGCCCATTGTGGATAAGATAGAAAGCTTGGAAGATGAAATGAAGGCTTTGAGTGATGACCAGCTAAAAGGCAAGACACAGGAATTTAAAAAGAGACTTGCCGAAGGTGAGACCCTTGACGATATTCTTCCAGAGGCTTTTGCCGTTATGAGGGAGGCTTCCTGGAGAGTTCTGGGCATGAGGCATTTTAGGGTTCAGCTAATCGGAGGTATTGTACTTCATCAAGGAAGAATAGCCGAAATGAGAACGGGGGAAGGTAAAACCTTGGTTGCCACCCTTCCGGTTTATCTTAATGCCCTTGAAGGTAAAGGTGTTCATGTAGTAACGGTAAATGACTACCTGGCAAAGCGTGACAGTGAGTGGATGGGAAAAGTGTACAACTTCCTCGGTTTGTCTGTAGGGCTTATTGTTCACGGCCTTAACAACAAACAAAGAAGAGAAGCTTATAACAGTGACATAACTTACGGTACCAACAATGAGTTCGGTTTCGATTACCTCAGGGATAACATGGTTATCTACAAAGAGGATATGGTTCAGAGGGATTTGCACTATGCCATAGTGGACGAGGTGGACAGTATTCTTGTGGATGAAGCGAGAACACCTCTTATAATATCCGGTCAGGGAGAAAAATCCACCGACCTCTATAAGATTGCAGACTCCTTCGTAAGAAGACTTAAAGTAAAAGTGTTTACAGAACTTGATGACAAGGAAGACAACGATGATATAGATGCCGATTATATTGTTGATGAAAAAGCTAATACAGCGGCTTTGACAGCTCAAGGCGTTAAAAAAGCAGAGTTGTTTTTCGGAATTGAAAATCTTTCCGATTCCGAGAATCTAACCATTTCGCATCATATTAACCAGGCTTTGAGAGCCCATGGTATTATGAAGGCCGACAGGGATTATGTTGTCAAGGACGGAGAAATCATAATTGTCGATGAATTTACCGGGCGTCTGATGTATGGAAGACGTTACAGCGACGGACTTCACCAGGCTATAGAAGCGAAAGAGGGAGTTAAAGTTGAAAGGGAAAGCAAAACCCTTGCCACTATTACCTTCCAGAACTACTTCAGGATGTACAAAAAGCTTGCCGGTATGACGGGTACGGCTCTTACTGAGGAACAGGAGTTCCAGGATATTTACAAGCTCGATGTTATTGTTATACCGACCAATAAACCCGTTATCAGGGTTGATCTTAATGATGTGGTTTATAAAAATGAGGCGGGCAAGTTTAAAGCCGTTGTCGAGGATATAGTTGAGCGACACCAAAAGGGGCAGCCTGTTCTTATAGGTACAATATCCATCGAGAAATCGGAAATGTTGAGTTCAATGCTTAAAAAGAGAGGAATTCCTCATCAGGTATTGAATGCCAAATACCATGAAAGGGAAGCTGAAATTATAGCCCAGGCAGGAAAGTTTGGGGCAGTTACCATTGCAACCAACATGGCTGGTCGCGGTACCGACATAATGCTAGGCGGTAATCCGGAATATCTGGCCAAACAGGAAATGAGAAAGAAAGGATATAGTGACGAGCTTATAAATCAGGCTACCGGATTTAACGATACCAATGACCCTGAAATACTGTCGGCAAGAAAAGTATTCAGAGATTTGTATGATAAATTTAAAGAGGAAACCAACAAAGAACGTGAGAAGGTTGTTGAGGTAGGCGGGCTTCACATTATAGGTACCGAGAGACACGAATCGAGACGTATTGACAACCAGTTGAGAGGTAGGGCAGGACGTCAGGGTGACCCGGGTTCCTCAAGGTTCTATATCTCCCTAGAAGACGATTTGATGAGGCTTTTCGGGTCCGATAGGTTGGCAGGAATGGTAGAAAGGATAGGGCTTGATGAAGATCAGCCTATTGAAGCAAAGATCCTCACAAACCAGATTGAAAATGCCCAGAAAAAGGTTGAGGGAAGGAACTTTGCAATAAGAAAGAACGTTCTGCAGTATGACGACGTAATGAACAAGCAAAGGGAAATAATATACGGGCAGAGAAGAAAAGTTCTTGATGGAGAAAGTTTGAAAGACAACTTCCTGAAGATGTTTGAAACCATTGCCGATACAATAGTGAACCTGTACTGCAGTGAAAATCCTCATCCCGATCATTGGGATTGGGAGAGCATAAGGGCTTATGCCGAAGGTGCTTATGTCCCTGTGGGTTCTTTGAACTTCTCCAAAGATGAAATGGAAAATCTGACTAAAGAGGGTTTAAGAGAAAAAATTCTTGAGTTGATAACAAAGAGATATGAGGAGAAAGAAGAAGAACTGGGTTCGGAGCTTATGAGAGAGCTTGAAAGAGTTGTACTCTTGAGAATAGTTGACCAGAAGTGGATGGATCACATTGACGCCATGGAACAGCTCAAACATGGAATTCACTTGAGATCCTACGGTCAGAGAGATCCGGTTATAGAGTACAAGTTTGAAGGCTTTGAAATGTTTGAGGAAATGAATAGAAGTATTCAGTTTGATTCTGTAAAGGTGATTTTAAATACACATATAAACCGCGAACAGGAAGCACCGAAGAGGGAAAAAGTTGCCGAACCGATAGAAGCATCTCATGGGGATGAAGCAAAAAAACCCGTTGTAAAGAGTCAGAAGGAAAAGGTGGGAAGAAATGACTTGTGTCCCTGCGGCAGCGGTAAAAAGTACAAAAAATGTTGCGGAGTAAATGAATAATTGATTTATATTAAATTGTGATGACTTTCACGGTCATCACAATTTTAGTTAGTATGGACTTGTGTAGTACTTAAAAATGTATTATTGGTCGAATTGTTAATATAAAAGGTGAAGAATATGAATTACAGTGAAGCCTTAAATTACATTCACGGAACGGTGAAGTTTGGAATAAAATTGGGACTTGAGAGTATAAAGACCTTGCTTGAATTGATGGGTAATCCTCAAGATAAATTGAAATATGTTCATGTTGCAGGAACCAACGGTAAAGGTTCAACAGTGGCGTTTATAAGCAGTGTACTCATGGAATCGGGACTTAAAGTGGGGATATATACATCGCCGAGCCTTGAACGTTTCAATGAGAGAATTAAAGTAAACAATGAAGAGATAAGCGGTGAGGATCTTGCAATAATAACTGCTTTTGTCAAAGAAAAAGTAGATATTATGACTTCTAAATATGATATTTATCCCACCGAGTTTGAAATAGTTACGGCAATTGCCTTTGAGTATTTTTATCGTATGAAATGCGACATAGTTGTTTTCGAAGTCGGCTTAGGCGGAAGGTTCGATGCCACAAATATTATCAAAGAGGCGTTGGTGTCGGTTATTACCTCCATAAGCTACGATCATACCGACAGGCTTGGAGACACCCTTGAAAAGATAGCTTTCGAAAAGGCCGGAATTATTAAAGACAGTGGCGATGTGGTTGTTTTTCGGCAGGACGGCAAGGTTATGGAAGTAATTGGTAATGTATGTAAAGAAAAACAGGCAAAAATGTACGTTGCGGATTTTGACAACATCAAGATTAAGCATTTTTCAATAGAGGGACAGGTATTTGAGCACAATGGGAACACTTTTGAAATATCGCTTTTGGGTGAACATCAGGTGAAAAATGCGGTTGTAGCTTTGAAAGCACTTGAGATATTGAAAGATAAAGGATATTATATATCTGAAGAGTGCATTGCAAGAGGTTTGGCCAATGCCAAATGGCCGGGAAGGCTTGAGGTTTTGAGCAAACAACCTGTTTTTCTGATAGACGGTGCCCATAATAAAGAAGGTGCGGAAACGTTGGCTGAGGTCTTGAAAGCGTATTTTCCGAATAAGAAGATTACATTTATCCTCGGAGCACTGAAAGATAAGGATATTGATGCCATTATTCAGCCCACTTTGCCTTTTGCTTTGGAGTATATAACCGTTACACCGGACAGCAGTAGAGCATTGTCTTCAAGAGAAATGGCAGATTTCGTTTTGAGGTATTGTAAAAGGGTCTTGATTAGTGATACAATTGAAGAGGCTGTTGAAACAAGTTTGAATCGCATTTCTTCTAAAGATGATGTTATTTGTGCATATGGTTCACTTTATTATATCGGTAAAATTAGAAGTCTTTTAAAAAATAAATCCTTCGGGGACAAAAAATAATTAATGAGGTGGATATATGACGGACTTAAAACAGGAGATAAAAAGTTATTCACCAATAGACCTTGACAGACTGCTGAAGAGAAACATAGATATGCCGGATAACTTGAAAAATTCTATTTTACTGTACAACAAGGCCTTGGACAATATCCGCATAAAAAGTGAGGATATTGCTATAATTGAACTCAAAAAAGCTATTTCCTTAAATCCCGAATTTTGCGAGGCATTAAATTTACTGGGTTTGTTATATGCGAGTATAAATGAGAAAAATTTAGCTATAAATTGTTTTGAAAAAGTTTTAAGTATCGATTCAAACGATAAGAAAGCCTTAGAGTATAAAAACTTTTTGGCACCTAATACCAATCGTTCCGGAAATGCCAAGGTAAAGCAAAAGGAGAAAAAAGAAAATAATAAACCCACACCTAAAAGCAAAAAGAAGAATAACCAAAAGAATTCGCAAAAAGATTCTGTTTTACCTCAATTGGTAGGTTTCGTGTCCGAATTGATGAAAAAGGATGCGGTAAAGTATATTATTGGCTTTATTGCGGGGTTATTGGTATTCTTATTGATTAGTACCATTGTCAATTCCGGGGGAGATTCCAAGACTCCCTCCAATGTTTCCGATGATGTGTATGAAAATAAAAGCAGTGTTGACTTTGAGAAGGAATTGAGCAAGTTGATTGGGGAAAAAGAAGCCCTGCAGGCACAATTGGAAGAATTGAAAAAGGCTGCTCAAGACTACAGCAATTTATCCCAGTTGTTGGCAATAGATAAGGAAGTGTCTGAAGAAAACTACGTTACTGCTGCTGATATGTTGGTTGCATTTAAAGATGTCGAACTTAACGAAATAGGGAAAGAGAAATATGAGAATTTGAAAAAGCGTACAATGGAGAAAGCGGCTCAGCAGGTGTATAACGAAGGACGAAATCTGTATAAAAATAAGCAGTTCAAAGAGGCACTTGAGAAGTTTGACAAAGTATTGACCTATGTTGATAATTGGAAGAATTCCGAAGCAATGACTTACTACATAGGTGTGTGCCACCTTGAACTGAACGACAGGGATAAAGCCATGGAAGCTTTTAACAAGGTTATAACCCAATATCCTTCCGGGTCTTATGTGCAATATGCAAAAAGCAGATTGAACAGTATGAATTCCGGTACATAAAGAAACTTTATGTAAAGTTATATTTATAATTGTAGAGTAAAATAATTTTTATTGGATGCATATCGCAAAAAAACACCGGAGCTTGACTTTGACCGTAAGCTACTTGGGTGTTTGTTTTATTATATCGTGACATCAAGCACATATTAGAGCCGTGGTGAAGGAGATTTATCGTCATTTAATAAAAGTGTTTGATGCACGTTTTGTCCCGGAAGAACTTTAATGTAATGGGATTCGCATTTTAAGCCTAAGCCTAGTTGTGCGTGTATAATATAGTATCCTGGAGGTATATCCTCAATGGTGAAGTTTCCATTGGAGTCGGAAGTTGTTTCATAAACGGGAAGACCGCATTTATGTCCGAAATATAGATAAATATCTACATATTGAAGAACTTCATTATCTTTTTTCCGTAAGGTTCTACCTGTGATTTTCCCCGAATAATCTATTCTTTGATTATCAACATAGACGTTTACATTTTGTGTATTATGTTGTACCGGATTTACGTCAACTTTTTGCTCTTGGTCAAGATCTTGACGATTGTACTGGAGACTGTCATTCTCATAGGACTGTCTATTAACCGGTGATTTATGCTCTGTTACAGTTTTTTCAAGAAACTTATTCTCTTTTTCCATAATTACACCTCTTTTCAAAAACTAAAGAAATAAATTTTTATGTAAAATATGGGGAAAGTGTGACTCCCCCGTAATTAAATTAATATTTCTTTTTACCTTGTCCTTCAACTTCAATTTCAGCTTCAGCTTCTGCACCGGCTTGGTTTTTATTTTTATTCTTAGCTTCAGCTTCTGCTTCAGCTTCTGCCTCAGCATCGGCTTTATTATTATTCTTATTCTTAACTTCGGTTTCAGCTTCAGCTTCGGCATCAGCTTTATTCTTATTTTTATTTTTATTCTTTGCTTCAGATTCTGCTTCAGCTTCAGCGTCACTATCAGCTCTTTGTCCCTGAAGTTGTTTTTGTGTCAGAACGTTGTAGTTGATTTGCTTGTTGACTTGATTCTGGCTGTGGAATTCCTTATCTTCCAATTCCACTTCTTGTTCGTTTTCCTGTTGCTGTTTGGTTTTTTGCTCAGCTTCAAGCTCAGCTTTAAGTTCTGATTTCAATTGGGATTTCAGTACGTTTAAATCGATGTCTAACATGTTGTTGCTCCTTTCATTGTTTTGATTTTTCTCTTTAGTATATAATATTCTTTATGTAAACAAAGGTGATAAATTTGATGAAAAAATATAAAAACTTCTGTGAAAATGTTAGCCTTAAAGCATGCATTGCAGCATGCATCTCGATATGGTATCATAGTAACATTAATATTAGGATTTCATGTTAAAAATATAAAAGACAAGAATTCTTAAGGAGTGTTTACATGAGAGCAAGAGTTCCTTTGGAAGAATTGGAATCGAGGATGAGAAGATTCAGGCACAAAATGGATATATGCGAACCGCAATGGGAAGTAGTTGTGATTTTCAGCAAGGTCAATCTCTACTATTTTACCGGAACCATGCAAGACGGTATGCTCATAATACCAAAGGATGACAATGCGGTTTTCTGGGTTCGAAGAAGCTTTGATAGGGCTAAGGATGAGTCTCTGTTTCAAGATATCAGACCGATGAACAGCTTTGCTGATGCAAAAGACACTTTCGGTAAGGGGAATATGCCAAAGAAAGTTTATCTTGAGACAGAAGTTGTTCCGTTGGCTTTATATCAAAGATTTCAAAAATACTTTCCCTTCGAGGAAGTAAAATCGGCGGATAGATATATCTCTTCCGTAAGAGCTGTAAAAAGCCAATTTGAGCTATCGCTGATGGAGAAGTCGGGTGAGATACATAGAAAGGTTTTGGAAGAGAGAATACCTGGACTATTGAGAGAGGGTATGAGCGAAGCGGACCTGGCCACGCAGTTATTTGCAGCACTTATGGAGGAGGGATACCATGGTATTACCCGGTTTGGAATGTTTGATACTGAAGTAATGCTAGGGCAGATAGGATTTGGTGAAAGTTCCATATATCCTTCTTATTTTAACGGACCCGGGGGTAATTACGGTTTAAGTGCGGCAGTGCCCATATTCGGTAGTCGTGAGAGAAAATTAAAGAAAGGTGATATGGTATTCATTGACATAGGTTGTGGTTTTGAGGGTTACCACACAGATAAAACTATGACCTATATGTTTGGAAAACCTATTTCCGATAAAGCTATCGATGCCCACAAAAGGTGTGTTGAAATACAGAATGAAATAGCTATGATGTTAAAACCCGGAGAAATACCGTCAAATATATACAATACCATTATGGATAAAATTAGTGGGGATTTTTCGAATAACTTTATGGGATACGGTCAAAGAAAGGTGAAATTCCTAGGTCACGGCATAGGTCTGGTTGTAGATGAACTGCCTGTGATTGCAAAGGGGTTTGACGAACCCATTGAAGAAGGTATGGTCTTTGCGGTTGAGCCGAAAAAAGGAGTGGAAAATGTTGGAATGGTAGGCGTTGAGAACACCTTTACGGTTACTTCCAACGGTGGACGCTCTATAACCGGTGATAATACCGGACTAATTCCCGTTTGGTAGAACAGGTTTGATAATATTGGAAGTTATTAAATACCTTTTTTATATAAACTTATTTTGGAATCGGGCCGATTTTTATTTTGATTGGATTGAAAAAATTAATATTTTAAGGTATGCTTATATTATAAAGTAACTAGGGGGTTAAGATTTCTTATGAAAAAACTAGGTTTTAGTTTGGCAGTTTTTTTGTTTGCTGTAATTGTATTTGCATCGGTGGCTAACGCTGCCCAGAGCATTACTGAATCTCCGGATGTGAAGATTGTTATTGATGGGGAAAAGGGTACATATACCGATGTTACAATAATTGCCGACGGAAGAACACTGCTTCCTCTGCGTGAAGTACTTACCAAACTTGGAGTTCAAAACGATGATGAACATATTATTTGGGACGGGGTAAAAAGAAGTGTTACTGTAAAAAAAGACGATAAGGTTATATATCTTGAAGTAGGCAATAATATTGGAAGTGTCAACGGAAAAGAAATTACCATTGATGTTCCTCCAATTATTTATCCTAAAAATAACAGAACCTATATTCCGGCCAGGTTTGTTGCAGAAAGCCTCGGGATGGAAGTTGTGTGGGATCCTGCTACAAGAACTGTTTTAATCGCCGACAAGGACAATTATGAGCAGGCTAAGACCATAATTACAAAGTCAAGCCTGGTAATGAATGATATCAAGAGTCATAATTTTCTATTGGAAACCTATACAAAAACTACACAAAACGAATTTGAAATGAAGTATAGCTTTGATTTGGATGCTAAATTGAATTATGTGGACAAAGCTGCTCATATGGTTGCTGCTACTTATGTTAACGGTATAAAAATGGAAAATGAGTTATATATAAAAGATGGCTATTCCTATGATAAAAATGTAGAACAAGGTACTTGGTCAAAAGAACCACTGGCTGGAAGCAAGTATAACGAAATTTTTGAAACCGGCAAAGAGCTAATCAGTTGGATAGAACAGGACATTGTTAAAATGTCTTCCGGAATGCTAATTGATAAAAATGAAAATTCCGAGGACTATGTTTTAAAAGGAGAAGTTTTGGCATCCGACTACTTAAATGTGTTTTACAAACGCTTGACCGGTAATGAAAATATTACCGACAAGGTGAATATGGAAGATTTCTATATGAAAATAACTGTTGAGAAAAACACATTTTATCTAAAAGATGTAACATTGACTTGCAGCGGTAATATTAAAGAAGAACTTGGAGGAGGTCAATTCCAATTTAGAATTGATTTTGACAATTCGGACTTCAACAGTAATTTTGTAATTACCCTTCCGAAGGAAGTACAGTAAAAAAGTTGATTGTTTACACATGGAATAAAAATAAAGGTATTTAAACATCCTTGGAGATTGAATGTTTAAAAAAAATTAATTTTGTGAAATATGCAGAGCTATTATTGGGTTAACCGGAATGTTGGAAATTGTACTTTTAATTTCGGGTTAATCAAGTAATAGCTTTTATTTTATTGTTAATATAAGTCGCAAATTTTTATCGAATGGACACGAAATTTGAATAATTTGGCGAAATAATATGAGAACCGAAATGTATTTGGTTAAAAAAGTAGTGCTGAGAAAAAAGGTTGATTTTAAATAAATTCAAAAACTATTGGCATAAGAAGCTGTTTTGGATGTATAGTTTATAAGTATAATCAAAATTAGTAAAATTGGATATTTATATAAAAATAATTAAATTTATATTGCGGTTTTGAATAAAAATAGAGATAATATATTTGATAAAATATCATATTTGTGCATTTTTGTGGAAGAAGTAAATTCGTTTAGTAATTGTTATAAATCTTATTTTTTGCAAGGTCACATGTTTAAGTACGGTTGAATAATTTGCTACTATTAACCGATTTAAGGGGGGTGCTCTATGCAAGAATCGTCTTCATTCAATAATATGCAGCAGGATATTGCAATACATGATACCCTGACAGGAGCTTACTCTCGTGCATTATTAAACGAACAGTTTCCCGAAGAAGTTGAGAGGTGTTCTCGCTACGGAATACCTTTGTCTTTATGTTTGATAGATATTGATTATTTTAAGAGTATAAATGATGCCTATGGACATGTTCGCGGTGATCAGGTTTTACAGACCTTTGTAAAACGTTTGAATTCCTTGATGAGAAAATCGGATATCTTATTTAGATATGGCGGGGATGAGTTTGTATTGCTCATGATGAATACCCACAAAGAACAAGCTTTGTCTCTTTCAAACCGAATGCTGGATAAAATTAGAATGGTTCCTTTTTCCGGAGAACCACCCCTTAACATATCCTTAAGCATAGGAGTTGCAAGTTTTCCTGATGATGCTTCGAATGCCGAAGATATGTTTATCATAGCAGACCAGCGTTGTTATGAAGCCAAGCGCAGAGGGCGTGGCCAGGTTGTTGGAGAAACTTATAAATTTCAAAACGATATAGTATTTAATAAATTGTCACGTTTGATTGAAAGGGATGAGGCAATATCCAAACTGAATTGCTTTTTGGATCTGTTACCGGAAAAAGGCCACGGTATTTTGAGCGTCATAGGTCCCCAAGGTTCGGGAAGAACCGGTTTTCTGTCTAAAGTTGAAACCGATGCTAAAATGAGTAATTTTGAAGTTTTATTTCTTACGGCCAAATATGAGCTCAAGTCTAAACCCTACGGTCTATTAATGGAAGCGGAAAATGAAAACTTTGATTTTTCCAAATTTAATACCGAAGGATTTGAGGATTCGATAGTAAAGCTACTTGTGGAGAAAAACAAATCGGGTTTTATAATTGTCATTGATAATCTTGCCTTTGTAGACCATGCAACATTAAATCTTTTGAGAAGACTCATAATGGGGAGCAAATTTACCGGTTTCGGTTTGGTTTATTCTTCCGAACCGGATACGACAAGAAATTTCGAGTATCTTGATGTACCGATAACGGATACTATTTATATAAAACCTTTTTCACCAAAAGGTGTCAATATTTTTGTCCGAAGTATATTATCCTGGGATCCACCTGCGGAATTTTTAGACTGGTTGTATACACAGACTATGGGATATCCCAAGCTGTTGAGCGAAAGCTTGTCTTATTTGTTGGAGAAAGGAACAATAAAGAAAAACAGTGAGCATAAATGGTTGATTGAACCTAATTACGCCAATATTGCATTACATAAAAAACTCAGCAAGTTTGTGAAAATGCCTCAAAACAATTTGCCGTCTTTTTTAACCGAGTTTATTGGCAGAGAAACCGAAATAAGCCAGATAAGCTCTCTTTTGGACAAAAGCAGGTTGGTTACCCTTGTAGGTCCCGGTGGGATAGGAAAGACCCGCTTGGCATTGCAGGTTGCATCGATGCGGTTGAATGATTTTGAGGATGGAGTGTTTTTTGTATCTCTTGCTTCAGTTACAAAACCGGACTTGGTGGTTTCGTCCATTGCCAAGGCAATGGATATTGTTGAGACTGCCGGACAGTCTATTTTGGAAGCAATAAAGAGTGCACTCAAGGATAAACATCGATTAATTATAATAGATAATTTCGAGCAGGTAATAGCTGCTGCACCAATGATTGCAGAACTTCTTGCCTATGCCAGACTGGTGACGGTTATGGTGACCAGCCGGGAAGCATTGCATATTTCCGGTGAGCATGTGTTTAATGTGCCGCCTTTGGCAATACCTGAACTTGAGCAAAGAAATTGCCTGGAAAGAATGATGCAGCAAGCGGCTATTGCCTTGTTTGCCTCACGTGCCCAAGCTGTTCAATATAACTTTGTCCTCACAAAGGAAAATATCGGGCAGGTTGCAGAGTTATGTGCCCGTTTGGATGGGATTCCCCTTGCAATAGAATTGGCAGCGTCAAATGTGGGCCGTATATCTTTGACCGAAATGCTTGAGCAGAGCAGAAACCGTTTGAAATGGCTGAATAACGGGCCGAGGGATATGCCGTCCAGGCACCAGACTTTAAGAAGTACAATTGAATGGAGTTATAGTTTATTGAGCGATGATGAACAGCAGTTGTTTATGGGATTGGGAATTTTTGTGGGGAGTTTTACAAAGGATGCTGTGGAAAAGATTATGTCCGAGGAATTAAAGCTTGTGTCAAGTACAGATACATGTTTGTTTTCGCTTTTAGACAAGAGTTTGATACGAAATGTGACCGAGGTGTCCAACAAGGAAGAATATTATTTTGAAATGCTTGAGACCATACACGAGTTTGCAGTGGAACGCTTGGAAGCTAGCGGCAAGAAGGATGTTTTGAAGCAGAAGCATACCTATTATTACAAATCCTTGGTGGAAGAGGTCTTGGAAAATATGAGCGGGCCTGAACAGTATATGTATATTAACAGACTTGAATGCTCATATTTGAATATCTTGGCTGCTATCGAGTGGGCAAGGAAAAATGGGGAAGTTGATTTGGAAGTTGATTTGGCCGTTGGCCTTGGAGCTTACTGGGAACTTAGAGGGCGTTGGAGTGAGGGCATATTGATAATGAGCAGTATAGTGGACAGATATGCCGGAATCCTGAGAACAAAGAAATTTGCCATGATTTATCACTGGCTCGGAAGGCTGGTTCAACTCGAGGGTGATTGTTGCAAAGCTATTGAGCTGCTAAATACCGGGCTTGAAATCAGCAGAATGAATGATGATATTATCGGTGAGGCTTATATTTTACATAAACTGGGCTGGGTTTATTATGTTTATGGTGATCAAAAGAAGATTGAAGAGTTGTGGAACAAAAGTTTGTCTTTGTTTAGAGAGACGGAGCATATGCAGGGAGTAGTCCTTGTTTTGCAAGATCTTTGTTTCCTCAAGTATTATGAAGGGGAATTCAAGTTGGTTGAAAAATATTCCAATGAGAGTTTGAAGATATGCAAACAGTTGGGAGATAAGAGGGGAATTTCAACTGCACTGAACAGGCTTGGGCAATTGGCCAGATGCAAAGGAAATTATGAACATGCGGAAAGATTGTATAAAGAACATCTTATTGCCTGTGAGGAACTAAAGGATAAGACAGGAAAAGTGGGAACACTTAAGTGCCTTGCGGAGCTTGCACGTTCCGAGCGAAAATTCAACCTGGCAAACGAATACTATAAAGAGTGCTTGAAACTTGCACAAGAGATAGGATATAAAAGCTTTGTCGCAAGTTCGTTAAAGGACTTGGGAGAAATAGCAAGGTGCCAGGGTGAGTTTAAAATGGCAAAGGAGTTGTATGATGAGAGCCTTGCCATATCCTTGGAGGTAAACGATAACGGGGAAACAATGTGGATATACAGAAATATGGCTGAATTGGAAATGTACCAGGGAAATCATGATAAAGCAAGGGAATTTTATAAAAAGAGTCTTGATGTGTTTTGTACATATAATCAAAGGCATGCTTTATTTGCACTGCTTACGTTGGGGGGCATAGCAGGTTTGGCAGCACAAAAGGGCAAACTTGTTGAAGCTGCAAAACTATTCGGAGTTGCGGATAAATTGTTTGAATCCAACGGTAAGCTTGTTTCTAAGGATGATGCCGATGATTACAGGAGAAGATTTATAGAAATCCAAGCAAAGTTAGACATTGAAGCCTTCAATGAAGCTTGGAATGAAGGGCGTTCCATGTCTATAGAGGCTGCCATGGAGTTGGCAAAGCAGGACATTATTAATGACAATTAAAAGGTTTTAAAAATAATCAATTGAATTTTTGGTGATATTGATGCCTCTTTCGTTTTAACGAAAGAGGCATTTCCAATTTCCAATCTTATCTCTAAACAATTGATACAAAGGTAAACAGGTAATTCTAATTTGTATTAAATCTTAGTAAATATTTCCGATATAAATTAATAGATGAATGCATAAGGGAGGAAGCTTTTATATGGAGAATGCCATCAAGGACAGATTTACCTTTACTTATGAGAGTGGTATTACCGGAAGCTTTTTGGTAGTCAGTACTTCAAAGGACGAGAATATAATAGAATTTCAAGTCAATATGCTTAAAAAAAATCCCAATAACCATATTTTACCCCTTGATATAAGAAGGAATAACGATAGGATTAACATATATTACAACGTAACTTCAAAACTGTCCCTGTCCCAATATATAAAGCTGAGACAGGTGGGTAAAACCGAACTTATAGATATTTTTTCCGGTATTGTCAGAACACTTTTAAGCTCAAAGGGATATTTACTATCGGACAGTTCTTTTTTGCTCGATGAAGACTATATATTCATAAATCCCGATACCCGATGTGTTTCTCTGGTGTATTTGCCTGTTAAGTTAAAGATCGATATCGTCAAGTCATTAAAGGATTTTGCCGTTAATTTCGTTGTTTACAGTGCAAATTTCAACGAGGAAAAGGGCGAAAGTTTCCTACAGCAGTTTATAAGCTTTTTAAAGAAAGATACCTTCAGCATAATAGAATTTGATAAGTTTTTAAAGGAAATGAAGAGGCTCGCTGTGAAAGAGGAAAACGATTCAAAGGAGCATTCGGAAGTTAAAATTAAGGAGCAAAGCTATGAAAATAAAAATTTTCGGCAAAACAAAGAGGGAAATTTCAAACAAAGCAGGCCCAAAGTTGAAATTCCGAAACCGAAAAACGTTGAACCCAAAAAAAATGAAGCAGACGAAAAGGGTAAAAGTATAATAGGCAACTTATCGGAAAAACCGAATATTGTCTTAGGTGCTGTAATACAAACGGCAATAGTTGTATTAAATCTATTCCTCATATTTTCAGGTAAGCTGGATTCCCTCGGCAGTGATAAAATCAGCACCGTTTTCGGACTTATGTTAGTCAGTGTCGCAATCAGTTATTTTGTATGGAAGAATGTACTGAAAATGGACTTTAATAATGAAAAGAGTTTAAAGAGCAGTTCAGTAGAGGGGGACAAAACGGAAAACAAGCCGAAAGTAAATATACCCGGTGTAAAGTCAGTGGAAAAACCTCAAAGGATAAGAAACAATCAGAAAGCACAAAAGGTTCCAAATGCCGGAAAACTTGATTCCGAAGAAACGTTAAAACCACATAGTACCAGGAAACTTGATTCCGAAGAAACACTAAAACCTCCTGTTATTATCGGTAATGTAAATGAAACGGTTTTATTGAAGAGTTCGGATATGAAACGTCCTCGACTTCAAATTCTCAAGGATAGCGGTATTGAAGAAGTTGTTATAAACAAGCCAAGTTTTATTATAGGCAGGCTCATAGGCCAGGTTGACTATATACATTCAAACAATGCAATAGGGAAAGTCCATGCTGAGATAATTACCCGGGAAGGACGCTATTATTTGAAAGATCTCAATTCCAAAAACGGAACCTATATAAACGGCAAAAGGATTGACAGCAATAAAGAGTATGAGATTAAGAACAATGACCGATTGACATTGGCCAATAGTGAATTTGTTTTTATAGTAGATTGAAAAAGTAAGGCGGTGGATAAAATAGTAATTAACTGTATTGAAGGAACTATTCTTTTGGCTGCGGCACTTATAAGCGATATAAAGAGCCGGAAGATAAAGAATAAAATTACTTTGACCTTCATAACCGTTGGATTGCTGACCAATTCAATTATTTCCGGATTTAATGGATTAAAAAACTCACTTCTCGGAATTGTTATTCCCGTTATTCTCCTGATATTACTCTATGCCTTAAGGATGCTAGGTGCCGGCGATATAAAGCTGTTGAGTGCCTTAGGTGCTGTTTTTGGTGTGGGAGCAATACTCAAAATAACGGCATATTCGTTCATTGCCGGTGGAATAATATCATTGGTGTTGATGGCTGTAAGAAGGAATGCAAAGGAGAGATTTATATACCTTTGCAACTATCTTAAGTCGGTATTTCTAACCATGCATGTAATGCCCTATACCGATTTTGGCAGCAGGGAGGATAAGGGTAAATTTCCCTTTGCCTATGCTGTTTTTTGCGGCGGTCTGATTTTTATTGCTGTTGAATTGATTTCAACAAGTTTAAAGGTAATTTAACCAATAGATTTTTATGGTTTTATTGTGACCTATATTTAATCGAAATGTTGAAATATCTGAAGCTATAAAGTAAAATAAAAATTATTAAGGGTTTAAAGGATGAATTGTTATGAAAAATAATCCGAGCTGTGACGCAATACTTTCGCAAATCGGATGCAAAACAACAAAATCTAGAAGAATGATTATTGAAGTACTTATCGGAACGGAAATACCTCTGTCTGCAGAGGAGATTTTTCTTATTGTCAAGGAATCCGGTGCAACAACGAATCTTTCAACTGTCTATAGAACTCTTGATCTAATAGAGAGCAAAGGGCTTTTGGACAAATGTATAATGAGCGACGGAAAAGCAAGGTATAAGCTGGCCCTTGATGGTCATACGCATCACATCACATGTACCGGTTGTTATAAATCCATACCCATAAGTATATGTCCCCTTGAACCCGTAGTAAAAGACATAGTCAATAAAACAGACTTTAATATAACGGGGCACAAACTGGAAGTGTACGGTCTTTGCCCAAAGTGCAGAGAAAGAGGCTAAAAGCTTTAAGCAATCCAAATTTCTTGTATCTTACTGTCCATTGCAAATTAAAATTTTACGATATAAATTTTATTAGCACTCACATTCGGTGAGTGCTAAAATTATCTTGACAAGCTTTTAAGACCGAATGTAATATATAATTTAGGAATTTAAATTTATTACTATATATGCAAAATTCAATAGGTAAAGATCGGACAGGAGGGTGTTGTAATGAATCAACAAAGCGGAACAATATCCATAAATACAGAAAATATTTTTCCGATAATAAAGAAATGGCTTTATTCCGAAAAAGATATTTTTTTACGTGAACTGGTTTCAAACGGAAGCGATGCCATAAGCAAACTTAAGAAGCTTTCAGCCATTGGTGAGGCAAATATTAATAGCGACGAGAAATATTATATTAAAGTTGTGGTTGATAAAAGTAAGAAGACCATACAGATAATCGACAACGGATTGGGTATGACTTTCGATGAGGTGAACAAATATATCAATCAGATCGCTTTTTCGGGAGCTAAAGACTTTGTTGAAAAGTACAAAGACAAAGCGGATGACAGTCAGATTATCGGACACTTCGGTTTGGGATTTTACTCGGCTTTTATGGTGGCCGACAAGGTTCAGATTGACACTCTTTCCTACCAGGACGGAGCTCAGGCAGTAAGGTGGGTAAGTGACGGAGGTACTGAGTTTGAAATGGACAAATCCGATAGAAGTGAAAGAGGTACCACCGTAACATTATATATTGCCGATGACAGCAAGGAATTTCTGGATATTTTCAAGGTAAGAGAAGTACTTCTTAAATATTTCTCATTTTTACCTTATGAATTGTTTTTGGAAGACGCCAATGAAAAGAAGGACAAGAAGAAAGACGGTAAAGAGGACAAGGTTGAAGAACCGAAACCTCTTAACGATACAAACCCTTTATGGTTGAAAAATCCTAAAGATTGCACCGATGAAGAGTATAAGGAGTTTTACAGGAAGGTATTCTTTGACTTTAACGAGCCTTTATTCTGGATTCATTTGAATATGGATTATCCTTTCAAACTGAAGGGAATTTTATATTTCCCCAAATTGAAACATGAATTCGATACAATAGAAGGCCAGATAAAATTATTTTACAATCAGGTGTTTGTGGCTGACAACATTAAAGAAGTTATACCGGAATTTTTAATGCTGCTTAAGGGGACCATCGATTGTCCCGATCTGCCTCTTAATGTGTCGAGAAGCTTTTTGCAGAATGACGGTTATGTTAATAAGATCTCTACCCATATAACAAAGAAGGTTGCCGACAAATTGACTTCTTTGTTCAAAAAGGAAAGGGATTCTTACAATAAATACTGGGACGATATCAATCCTTTTGTAAAGTTCGGATGCATCAAGGAGAAAAAATTCTATGAAAAGGTTAAGGATATACTGATTTTTAAGACTATTAACGACGAATATGTAACGCTTAAGGAATATTTGGAAAAGAATAAGGAAAAGCATGAGAACAAGGTGTTCTATATCACCGATGAAAGGCAGCAGGCTCAATATATCAAATTGTTTAAAGAACAGGGATTGGAAGCCGTTAACCTTTCAACGATGATTGATACTCATTTTATTCAATTCCTTGAGATGGAAGAGAAGGATGTTAAATTCCTTCGTATAGACTCGGACATAAGCGACAGTTTGAAGAATACCGAAGACAACAAGGATGATAAAGCTGTAAAGGAATTGTCCGAAGAACTGGAAAAAATGTTTAAGAACAGCTTGAATAATGAAAAGTTGAAAGTACAGGTTGAAGCTTTAAAATCGGAATCGGTACCTGCTATGATACTTTTGTCGGAGCAATCGAGAAGAATGCAGGAAATGGCGAGAAATTTCGGAGGTTTCAATTTCGGTGGAATGTATGACAATGATGAGACTTTGGTTCTAAATAGAAACAACAGTCTGATCCGTTCGCTGATTAACCTGAAGGAGAAGGAAGACAGAAAAGATGATGTAAAGCTTATTTGTGAGCATATTTATGACTTGGCACTGATGAGCCATAAGTATTTGGAGCCCGATGCAATGAACAAATTTATAGAAAGAAGCAATTTGATACTTTCAAAACTTGCCGGAGAAGCAAGTTAAAATCTTTTGCCGGCTGATGAATAAAATCTAAGAAGCAAGGAGCCCCATCGATTTAGGGGCTTTCATCTTGTTTGCAGTTTCCTAAATAAAAAACCTTTCCCTTAGTTGCTGTAGATACCTAAAGGAAAGGTTTTTTAATTTTATTATTATTTTACGAATCCTTTTGGCGTATTTCAACTCTACGAATTTTTCCGCTGATGGTCTTTGGAAGTTCATCAACGAATTCTATAATTCTTGGGTACTTATAAGGAGCGGTTACTTTTTTAACGTGATCCTGAAGCTCTTTTACCAAAGCATCGCTGGGAGTATAGTTTTTTGTAAGTACAACGGTTGCTTTTACAATTTGACCTCTGACAGGGTCCGGTACTGCGGTTATGGCACATTCCAATACGGCCGGGTGCTCCAAAAGGGCACTTTCAACTTCGAAAGGTCCAATTCTGTAACCGGAACTCTTGATTACATCATCAGCTCTTCCCACGAACCAATAATAGCCGTCTTCATCTTTCCATGCCATGTCACCGGTATAGTAGACATCATCGTGCCAAACCTTTTTAGTCAGAGCTTCATCCCTGTAGTATCCGCCAAACATACCTGTAGGTATGTTTTTTCCTGTCCTTATTACTATCTGTCCCTCTTCACCGACGTCACAGGAGTTTCCGTTTTCGTCCACTATATCGACTTCGTAACCCGGAGAGGGTTTACCCATGGAACCCGGTTTGGGTTGCATCCAGGGATAAGTACCCAACACAACGGTTAGCTCGGTTTGACCGTAACCTTCCATCAGTTTTATGCCTGTTGCCTTGAGGAATTGGTTATATACTTCTGGATTTAAAGGTTCACCGGCAACGGCACAATATTTTAACTTGCTCAAATCGTATTTTGACAAGTCCTCCTTTATAAAGAACCTGTAAATGGTGGGAGGTGCACAGAAAGTAGTAACACTATGTTTACTTATAACATTCAAAAGATCTTTAGGTACAAATTTGTCATAGTCATAGACAAAGACAGCACTTCCGGCAAGCCATTGACCATATATTTTACCCCATACTGCTTTTGCCCAACCCGTATCTGCAACGGTAAGGTGTAAACCGTCCTCTTCAACATTCTGCCAGTATTTTGCAGTTATAATGTGTCCCAAGGGATATGTAAAGTTATGCCTTACCATTTTGGGCATACCTGTGGTTCCGGAAGTAAAATACAAAAGCATTATATCATCATTTTGAGTTGCATCGCTGCCGGTCGGTCTGACAAACTCGGGGGATGCTTCCTCCAGCTCTTTATTGAAATCAAGCCAACCTTCCTTTGACCCTCCAACAAGAGCGACAGTTTTTAAGGTGGGGGAGCTAGGCATGGAGTCTTCAACATGCTTTATAACCTCATCCTCTGCCACAGAGACAATCATTTTTATATCAGCCGCATTATTTCTGTAAATTATGTCCTTTGAAGTGAGTAGGTGAGTTGCAGGTATGCATATTGCACCAATCTTGTGAAGTGCCAAAATGGCAAACCAGAACTCATAACGTCTTTTGAGTATCAGCATGACCGGGTCGCCTTTTTTTATGCCGACTTTCTTAAAAAAGTTTGCTGCCTTGTTGCTGTAATATTTTAGCTGCCCGAAAGTGAAGGTTGCTTCAGCACCTTTTTCATCGCACCATACTATTGCCACTTTGTCGGGAGTGGCATCGGCAATTTCATCCACCACATCATAGGCAAAATTGAAATTGTCCGGCACGTTTATTTTAAAGTTTTCAACAAAGTCTTCATAAGAATTGAAATCTATACGGGGAATATATTTTTCCAGCATTTACATAAAACCTCCATTACAAAATTATCGCTAAAAATTTAGCAGTTTTATTATTCATGGCTTTCATTCCATGATTTGCACTCGAGTCGAAGAATAATGAGTCGCCTTCATTGAGAATTATTTCGTGACCGTTAATTATTACTTTTAAAGTTCCCTCAATGACATAGTTGAATTCCTGTCCCGGGTGGGAATTGTAGTGTACGGTATCGTCGGAATCGGGTTCAACCGTTACCATAAAGGGTTCGGCTTTTTTATGGGCGAAATTGTAAGCAAGGCTTTGATACTTGTATTCTTTTCTTCTATCAACACTTACACCCTTATCTTTACGTACGACGGAATAGGTATGAAGCCTTGGAGCATCCCCGGTAAGGATTGCAGCAAGTTCAACGTTAAATTTGTTGGCAAGCTCGTAAAGAAAACTCACAGGAATATCCGCATTTCCGCTTTCATATTCAAGGTAGGTGGCAACGGAAATGTTGAGTTCTTTTGCCAAAGACTCGGGGGAAAGGCCGGAAATTTCTCGAAGTTCCTTGATTCTCATGCCTATTTGCTTAATTTGCTCTGACATACAACCATCCTTTCGTATTAATATTTTAATCAAAAGCATAGAATTACATAAAACAATAAATTAATTTGTATATGGTAAATGCGTAGTAATTCCGAATAAGGACAAACATCAATAAAATTATCGTATCACAATTCAATTAAAAATGTAAATAAAAAAGTCCCTCTAAAACCAACTGACATTAAGCTTCTTAAAAAGTTAATAAGATTCGTTAATACTTAAGAGAAAATATAATAAAATTCGTTAATATTTTACCCGTTGAGAATAGCCGTGCCGTTATGGTGCTTGCCTTTGTTTTTTAGCTTTATTGAGATATTCGGTTACTTTTTATGTTAATGCAGTTATTGATTATTATTCCCTTTTTCCTCAAGAAACATGATAAACTCACTTGAAGTTCTCGACAGGGGAACATTTTTCATTGTGGCTATGCCGAGTCTTCTGACAGGTAGCCTTTCTTTCAGCTTAATTTCAAACAACTCACCTCTGTTTATGAAGGGAAGGGCACTTTCTTTTAAAACATGGGCAATTCCCATACCTATTTTTGCAAATTCCAGCAGCAGGTCGATACTTTCTAGTTCAATTTCCGGAACCAAATTGAGGTGTCTTTTTTGAAAGAAGGAGTCTGTATTTTGCCGGGTTGAGCTGTTCTTATCAAGCATTAACAAGGGATAGGACGATAATTCCTGTAAAGAAACGGGCCTTGAGGACAGCTCGATAAATTTGTTGGAGGCAACAAAGATATCTTCCACAGAAATATAGTTTTTTACGGCAATGCCTTTACTGTGTACCGGAAGAGTGACAATTCCGAAGTCGATTTTTCCCTCTTTCAAAATATTCAGAATTTGATGGGAAGTCCTATTGATAACCTGAATTTTGACCTTGGGATGTTTTTGCATAAATTTATCGATGGGATCTATCAAATAATACTTGCATATGGTGTCGCTGACTCCGATTTTTATTTCACCGCTTTCCGGATTTTGCAATTCCAACAGTTTGTTTTCCGCAGTTTTTATAAAATTATAGGCTTGCTCGATATGCTTAAAAAGAATTTCACCCTCCGAAGTCAACTTAACTTCCCGGGTTTTTCTGTAAAACAGCTGGGAACCTGTCTTATACTCTAGATTTTTGACGGCCTGACTAATGGCCGATTGCGATACATGAAGCTTTGCAGCGGCATCGGAAAAGCTTTTGTATTTCGCAACATGATAAAATATTTTATACAGCTCGAAATTGATATCCATAAGTACCTCTTATAATAAATATTAAAATTATTAATTTTACTTATTTATTATAACATAATATAATGGTGATAGCGATAAAAAGTTGATTGCAAGGTTTTTGAGATAAAGATTTTTAAGGAGGAAAGATATGCAGAGTGTTGTTAGAAGAATTTTTGTGGAGAAGAAAAGCGGTTTTGATGTTGAGGCCAAGAGTCTGTATCGTGACTTGAAATATAACTTGGGCATCGGTGCTTTAAAAAATGTGAGAATAATTAACCGGTACGATGTTGAGGGCATGTCCGAAGAAGAGTTTGAAAATTCAAAGAGGACCATATTTTCCGAACCTCCGGTAGATGAGGTTTATGATGAGAAAATAGATATTGATGAAAACAGTAGGGTTATAGCCATTGAATATTTGCCCGGGCAGTATGACCAGAGAGCCGACTCTGCAGCCCAGTGTGTCCAGATACTTACCCATGGTGAAAGACCTAATGTAAAAGTTGCAAAACTTGTTGTTTTGGATGGAGAAATTACCGACAGTGAGTTTGACAGAATTAAGGGATATTTGATTAATCCCGTTGAAAGCCAGGAAGCATCTATGGAAAAACCGGATTCGTTGGATGTTGAAGTTAATGTACCTGAGGATGTAAAGGTTTTAACCGGATTTATAAACAAAAGCCATGATGAGCTTGTAAGTTTCATGAATGAAATGGGGCTGGCCATGTCCATAGAAGATCTTAAGTTTTGCCAACTTTATTTCAGGGATACCGAGAAGAGGGATCCGACTTACACCGAAATAAAGGTCATTGATACCTATTGGTCGGACCACTGCCGTCATACCACATTCCTAACAAATATAGGGAAGGTGGAGATTGAAGACGGGGTTTACAGTGCACCTATTAAAAAAGCTTATGAAAGCTATATCGGTTCGAGAAGGTATGTATATGAGGACAGGCAAAAGGATGTCTGTTTGATGGATATTGCCACCATAGCGATGAAAGAGCTGAGGAAAAGGGGTTGCTTAAACGATTTGGATGAATCGGATGAGATAAATGCCTGCAGTATAGTGGTTAATGTGGATGTGGACGGAAAAAATGAAGAGTGGCTGGTTATGTTTAAAAACGAAACCCATAACCATCCGACAGAAATAGAGCCTTTCGGTGGAGCGGCAACCTGTTTGGGAGGAGCCATAAGGGATCCTCTTTCGGGTAGGGCTTATGTTTATCAGGCAATGAGAGTTACGGGAAGCGGAGATCCCAGGACAAGCATACAGGATACAATACCCGGTAAACTGCCGCAGAGAAAGATTACAACCGGGGCTGCGGCAGGTTACAGTTCCTACGGAAACCAGATAGGACTTGCAACGGGTCAGGTAGCGGAAATATATGATGAAGACTATGTGACAAAGAGAATGGAGATAGGTGCAGTTATCGGTGCGGCACCAAAGAAAAATGTTATCAGGAAGAAACCTGAAGCCGGTGATGTAATCATCCTTTTAGGCGGAAGGACAGGCCGTGACGGATGCGGAGGAGCAACCGGTTCTTCCAAGGAACACACTGAAGAATCCTTGCTGACCTGCGGAGCTGAAGTGCAAAAAGGTAATCCACCCACCGAAAGAAAAATACAGAGATTGTTTAGAAATCCCTCTGTCAGTACAATGATTAAAAAGTGTAATGACTTTGGTGCCGGTGGAGTATCGGTGGCTATCGGTGAACTGGCTGATGGACTTAGTGTAAATTTGGATACCATTCCTAAAAAATATGAAGGTTTGGACGGAACGGAGCTGGCCATATCCGAATCCCAAGAGAGAATGGCGGTTGTTGTGGCGAAAGAAGATGCCAATAGATTCATTGAAGCTGCCAGGGATGAGAATCTTGAAGCAACAATAGTGGCTGTGGTAACTGAAGAACCGAGACTGACAATGTCTTGGAGGGGTAAGACTATAGTCAGTATCAGCAGGGAGTTTTTAAATACCAATGGAGTCAAACAGTATTCTGATGTATTTGTGACTGCACCATCCAAGGACTCTTACTTTAAAACTGCTGAAAACATAGACAGTACCAAAGGACTTGAGCAGATATGGGAGGATATGCTGAAAAGTTTAAATGTATGCAGTCAGAAGGGATTGGTTGAAAGGTTTGATGCATCCATAGGTGCAGGAACCGTTTTAATGCCCTTTGGAGGGAAATATCAATTAAGTCCCGCCGAGGGTATGGCAGCAAAAATTCCTGTCTTGGATGGGGATACCACTACGGGTACATTGATGACCTACGGATATAACCCGTCAATTGCAAAGTGGAGTCCTTTCCATGGGGCTGTGTTTGCTGTGGTGGAATCCATAGCAAAAATTGTTGCAATGGGCGGGGATTACAAAAAGATAAGGCTTACTCTCCAGGAGTATTTTGAAAAACTCGGTAAAGATCCGAAGCGTTGGGGAAAACCCTTCAGTGCACTGTTGGGGGCCTACTATACCCAAGTAAAACTTGGAATTCCGGCAATTGGCGGAAAGGACAGCATGTCGGGAACATTTAAAGATATGAACGTTCCTCCCACATTGGTTTCCTTTGCTGTGGATGTTGTGGATGTGCGGAATGTTGTTTCCACTGAATTTAAGAGCACCGATAGCAATGTGGTTCTTGTGAAATTAAAGAGAGATGAATATGAACTGCCCGATTTTGAGGTTTTGGATAAAAACTATACAAGAATACATGAATTGATAAAGAACGGCAAAGTATTGGCGGCACAAAGTATTAGACTGGGTGGAGTTGCTGAAGCCATAAGCAAAATGAGTTTCGGAAATATGATAGGTTTTGCCGCCAAGGGAAATATACCGGTAAACAAGCTGTTTGCTCCGGAATACGGTTCTGTAATTCTTGAAATAGCGAAAAATGAGGATTTGGACAAACTGTTTGAGGGAATTGACTACGAATTGCTAGGTAGTACTCAAGCTAAAGCGGCTATAGATGTAAACGGAGTCAGCATGAGTATTGAGAATTTGATTGAAAAGTGGGAAGAACCTTTGGAAAAAATATTCCCCACAAGGGTGGAGGCTGCTTACGGCAAACCCAAGCAATACGGATATGAAATTAGAAATACTGCACGACCAAAGGTTTCCTATGCAAAGCCTAGAATATTTATCCCTGTCTTTCCGGGAACCAACTGTGAGTATGACACTGCAAAGGCTTTTGAAAGAGCAGGTGGAAAGCCTGAAGTATTTGTCATCAAGAACCTTTCCTCGGCTGAAATAGATAAGTCAATTGATTTGATGGCAAAAATGATTGACAATTCGCAGATTATTATGATTCCTGGAGGATTCAGCGGAGGAGATGAGCCGGACGGATCCGGTAAGTTTATTGCCACTGCCTTTAGGAATCCGAAAGTAAAAGATGCCGTTATGCGGTTGTTGAAAGAAAGGGACGGATTGATACTAGGTATATGCAACGGATTCCAGGCACTTATAAAGCTTGGATTGGTACCCTACGGGGAAATTAGGGATTTAACCGATGAAAGTCCTACACTTACCTTTAATACCATTGGGCGACATGTTTCATGCATGGTGAATACAAGAGTTTCATCGGTATTGTCACCTTGGTTTAACAATCTAAAGGTTGGAGATATACACTCCATAGCAGTATCCCACGGAGAGGGAAGGTTTGTAGCAAGTGAAGAGGTATTGAAGACCCTTGAAAAGAACGGCCAAATAGCTACACAATATGTGGATCTCGACGGTAATGCCAGCTATGATATAAGGTTTAATCCCAACGGTTCCCTTGAAGCCATTGAGGGGATAACAAGCCCTGACGGAAGAGTTCTCGGAAAAATGGGACACTCGGAGAGAATAGGAAGCAATGTAGTAAAGAATGTTCCCGGGGAAAAGGATCAAAAACTGTTTGAAGCAGGTGTAAATTATTTTAAAGCATAGATAAATGCAAAAAAGTAAAAAGGTACAGTTTTTGCGACCTGTAGATTTGCTTACATGTGCCGCAAAGGCTGTACCTTGTTTCTATACGTTATTTGCTTGATTTACTTTTGACAGATATATACTCCATTTATGCCCATGCGATGCTAATAACTATGAAATATCTAATGTCATATAGACATTGAGTGTCAACTCGTTGAAGTATTTCTCGAATTCTGCAGTCTTTACGTTTCCATCGTTATCGATATACTCGATTTTATATATGATTTTAGAGTCGCTGCCCGGGAAGAGGATATCCCCAAGTATCATAGGGCGAATCTTGACTATTATGGTAAATGGGTCAATTATGTAGTTTGTGCCGTCATAAGTTAATTTTACATTCAGATTGTCTATGGTCAGTTTTTCTCTTTTGGTGCCTTCAACAATATCTATGCGAGCTCCGGAAGGTATTTCTGTCAATTGAATTCCTTCCGGGAAGATTTCGACATAGGTGACATCTTTTAAAACCGCTTTTTTCGGAGGATCGGTTAAAACATACTCAACTAACGGTGAAAAGCTAATCATTGAGACTGAAGTATAATAATGCTTATCTCCGTTTACAGCGGGTGCACCTGAAGCAACAGCAATTTTTTCAATATTTGCCGATATATCTTTCGGCGAGTTGTTTACAAATATTGTCTTTATGTTGGTATCAGCTATGGAAGCAGCCATGTTGATTGCGTAGTTGAGGGCATTACCATCGGCGTCAATGGTTCCGTCGCCTTCAATATTGACGGCTTCTCCTGTTGCAAGGTCAATGTTGCTTGTCCACTTGTTGGGTGCGTTAGCTGTCAACACAATGATGTATTTAGCGGCATCCGGTGAGGATTTTGTGGGATGGGTAAGGATCTCTTTTCCTCGTCTTAGTGCATCTCCCATGTTGCTAAAACCGGATTCGTTTTCCGGGAAGCTATTTATATGCTCTCTTAGAGCACCAATTTCGTTTACCTCCGGGGAGAGGTCAAAAAACTTGAATGTTTCCATGTCTACATAAGCTTTATCCGAATAGTGCAAAGCATAAACCTTTGTATTGGTGCCGATAAATAGATCTATAACTTGTTGAGCCACGCTTTTAGAAGTTGTTAAGGTATCGGTTTGTATATACTTCTTTTCAATTTTTGATGCAATTGATGGAGTGTAGTAAAACGTAGAAGAACTTCCTTCCACTCTTACGTCACTTCCTGCCACTATGGAACCGTAAACATCGGTATTGATTCCCTGTATCACTACTACACCTACGTCGTTTGTATATTTTCCCGTAGGATCTGGTTCACCTGCGGCGTAAAGCACACCGTAAATTTTGCTGTTTTGGGTGGTTACCGATATACGGCCGTGTATGGAATAAACATTTAGAACGTTTGTAGTATTGTTTATTGAGTTTTCATCGAGTTCTTCGTTATTTACGTTATGACCTTCAAGTATGATAGAACCCTCGGCCACCAAGAAGTTCGAGTTGGTGTTGATAATATGCGGAACGGAAATGCGCAAATTACCGTCGAAGTACATAGAGGATTCTAAATTGAAAGTTCCGGAGCCTGTTATAACAAAAGTATTGCTGCCATGTTCATATCTTATATGGAATCCCGGCTGATTGGGAAAATCTCTATCGGTACTGTCGGGAAATTCGCTTGGGTAGAATTTATATACTTCATCCTCTATTTCGGCTATTATATTGTTGTGGAATACCGGCATAGGTATAGGTGTATCAATTACTGCTGTACTGCCTTCAAACTTTGTACCGTATCCGAGAGTTAAAGTTGATGCCGAGCAGACACCGGCTACCTTCAAATCGGCAATATAGGATTCAAGTCTACCGTTTGCATGTACGTTTCCTACGATCTTTGCCTTGTCTCCAACCCCACGTATATTGGTATAGGAGAAAATAGCATAGTCCATGGGGGTAATGATGTCCGTTGAGACGTGGCTGCTGCTATATGCATTGTCAACCAGAATAACTACTTCCTTTTCGCCTTTAAGCGTACCCATACCGTTTAGTGTTAATTCACCCTCTTGTATGTAAAAGAGAGTTTGTACAGATGCCAATTCAGCTCTTTGCGGTGCAAATCTCGATAAGTCTACATTGGGCTGTTCAATTATAGAAGCGGTAGGACTTGGTAAAACCGGTGTTGAAGTAGGTACAGCTGTTGGTGATATTGAGGATGATGGAGTAGGTGTAGCCGTCGGAGTAGGTGTGGGTGTAGCTGTAGGAGTAGGTGTGGGCGTTGGAGTAGGCGTTGCTGTCGGAACAACTGCATTTTGTGAAAATGTAAACCAATCCACATTGACAGGACCGGTAAACACCAAGTATATGTTTTGATTTCCGTTAATATTGTTTATGTTGCAAGCCAATTCATAGAATTCATCCCAGCTTGATGTTGAAGGTACTGACAAAGTGCCTAAAAGAGTTCCGGTTGAACTTCCTGCTCTAATCTCAATATTTGTAGTTGAGTTGGATGCATTGGCAACGTATGCTTTGAAGGATTTTGCTGTAGTATTGAAATTAACATTGTTGAATACTACATAATCTCCGCTTTGTATGTAGCAAATTACTCCATTGATTTTTTGAATATTTGAATCACTGGCACCGGTATAATTTTCAGCTTCAATCCTGGAAAAACCATCTATCGGTGCATAATACGCATTTGGTGTGAATACGTACCAGTCGAAGTTTATTGGACCGTTGAATACAAAGTACAGTGTTTGATTATTACTTACTATATTTCCATTTGTAAAAGTGAAAGATATCTCCTGATAGTTTTCCCAACTACCGGTTGACGGAATGGGTACCTCGGCTAAAAGGGGACCGTTAGCACCTCCGACTCTGATTTCCAATTTGGTGGCATTTTCGGTAGCTATTCTTGCTTTGAAGGTATTTATACCCGAACCGAAATTAACGTTGTTGAATGCTATATAGTCTCCGGCCGATAGATAACCTATAGCATATCCACCGCCAGATATACCGAAGGTTTGAATATATTGTGCATTGGTAAAATCGTAAGTTTCTGCTTGTATTTCAACAAAAGGATTTCTAACGGTAGCAGGAGTGGCAGTGGGCACCGGTGTTGGTGTTGGTGTGCGTGAATTGCCGATAATGGCAAACCAGTCAATATTAACCGGGCCTTTGAATACAAGGTAAAGGTTGTTAACTCCATTTATTGAATTGCTTATACTGCCTCTTATTACCTCAAAGGTATCCCAGCTACCTGTTGAAGGCACCGTCAAGCTCCCGATAAGAGTTCCGTTTTGGCTACCGACTCGTATTTCAATACTTGTGGAGTTTGCTGTAGCCATTCTAAGTTCGAACAGTGAAGGTCTGTTTCCAAAGTCAACATTGTAATATGCAGCATAGTTACCGTCTTCGATATAACCTAAACCGTAACCGTCGGGAATTCTTATTTCCTTTATTTCATTACCGCTGATATGGGTATAGTCTTCTGCTTCAATTCTATTATATGTACCGGATTGATTGGAGTTTGTTGCAGTAGCGTTTGGGGTTGATGAAGCCTTAGGTGTTGGAGTGGAATTTGAAAGTGTAGGTTCTATACCCCATACTAAAGTGTTGTTTATATAGCCGGTAACATAATACCAGGAAGTATAATCACCGGCCGATGGATTGAAAGAATAGTCATTGGTTTGATTATAACTTAACCCGCTTTGATTCTGGCCTGTTATTCTAACATGAATTATGGCTTCAGTTCCGGGATCTAGATTACCTCCATAAAATCCAACTTCCAGATAGTAATCTGCATTGTTGCAATATTTTTCCAATTTAATGCAGTTTAAGCTTACATTGGATTGTTGAACGGATGAATAGTCACAATAGGCTTTTTGGGTACCTGTATCGTCTGAAGTATAGTAATACCTTAATTTAACCGCGGAAAGATTCAAAGTGGAACTACCGGTATTTTTAACTTTAAATTTTGCCTCTATTGAATTATTCATACTGCTTCTATTGGAGTTGAAAAATTCCACTTTAAAGGATCCCGATGAAGAATAGCCGACAGTTGGAGTAGGGGTTTGATTTCCGGATGAAGACGGAATAAATGAAAACCAGTCGATGTTAACAGGACCGCTAAAGATTAAATATATATTTTGTACACCTGAAATATAGTTGACACTACAGAGAAATTCGGAATAGTTATTGAAATCGCCTGTTGAGGATACGGATAAAGTACCTAAGAGATTGCCGTTGGGACTACCCGATCTGATTTCAATGTTAATGTTATTATATTGAGTTGCAACTCTTGCTCTTAAGGCTACAACACCGGAATAGCCGAAGTCAATGTTGTAGTATGCAACAACGTCTCCTTTCGTAATATATCCTAAGCCTTTTCCGCTTGGATTAACGTCGACTATCTGGATATTTGCACCGTTTTGACTGCTGTAATTTTCTGCTTCGATTATGGAAAAAGCACTTGTTGCAGCATATACCTTTTCAGGCATTATACCTGTAAAGAATATTATTGAAAAAATGAAAACAACTAAAACTGCAGAACTGACTGCTCTGTTTCGCGTATCGGATATCATAATATACCTCCCACTTCGTTTATTTGATTGTTGATTAGTGTGTAGTTTATAATTTAGTAACAAGTTCCTTATACATGCCGTACTGTGTAGAACAAGTGAAAGCTGTACTTATATAAAAATATAAAGTTTTTGATTCAATAAAGTTGAATGGAATCAGAAATATTAAGCAGTCGGGATTAGTAAAATACTTCCGGTGACAAGAAGAACTTCCAAGACAGTTGCATCAGAAGATAAAAATAATGAGCATAAATTTCCACTATACTTATATAATATACCATTTTTGCATTTTGTACAATATACTTTTTTGTAATTGATAAAACATTCGTTTTACCAGACATGTAGAATTGTGTATTTTATTCAAATTTATCTCATACATTTCTTGAATAGTATTTAAATGTCCATAAAAAGATGCTTGGTATTTATATAAAATTTTCCTCCTTGGCATTTTTCGACGATATATAATGCCAAGGAGGAGAAGGTCCGGCTACTTTATGAACAAAGTTTTGTGATAAACATTCATTTCACTTAAAGATATTATTATCCAATATCTATGCTCATATAGACATTTAAAGTAAAGTCGTTAAAGTGTTTCTCAAAGGTTGCGATCCTTGCATTTCCGTCTAAATCGATGTACTCAATACTGTATATTATTTTTGAGTCGTTGCCTGAGAAGGTTATATTACCGATTTTTCTCGGACGAATTTTCACTTCGATAGTAAAGGGTTCAACTATATACTTTGTGCCGTCATAAGTTAACTTTATGTTTAAGTTATCTATGGTCAGTTTCTCTCTTTTGTTACCCTCGACCTTTTCAACATGGTATTCGGAGGGTATATCCACCAACTGGATTCCCTCAGGGAAAATTTCGGTATAGACTGCATTCTTAATGACAGCATTGGTTGGAGGGTCGGTTATAATGAACGTATAAACCGGAGAATAGTCAGCCATCAAGGCAGAAGAGTAATAGTGCTTGTCTCCGTTGATAGCAGGTGCACCTGAGGCAACAGCGATTCTTTCAATACTTTCCGATATATCTTTCGGTGAATTGTCTACAAATGCAGCCTTGATACCGCTGTTAACCAGAGAAGCAGCCATGTCAACTGCATAGTTTACAGCATTTTCGTCAGGGTCAGCAGTTCCGCTACCTTCAATACCTATGGCTTCTCCTGTAGCTTGATCAATGCTGCTTGTCCACTTGTTGGGTGCGTTAGCTGCCAGTATAATTATGTATTTTGTGGCATCGGGAGAAGATTTTGTCGGATGGGTAAGCAGTTCTTTTCCTCGTCTTAATGCATCTCCCATATTGCTTAATCCCGTTTCGTTTTCCGGGAAACTGTTTATAAGTGATCTTAATTCTGCTGTCTCGTTTGCATGGGACGAAAGGTTATAAAACTTAAATGAGTCCATATTTACATAGGCCTTGTCCGAGAATTGCATAGCATACATTCTTGTATTGGTGCCATCAAACATATCTACAATTTGCTGTGCAGCTTCTTTAGCGGATAAGGCACTTGCTGTCGGCAAATATTTCTTTTCAACTTTGGTAGATATTTCCGATACATAGAAATATCTCGATGAACTTCCTTCCAATCTTACGTCACTACCGGCAATTATCGAGCCGTAAACATCGGTGTTGATTCCCTGCATAACAACAACACCTACGTCGTTTGTGTATTTTCCTGTCGGGTCTTCTTCACCTGCGGCATAAAGCACTCCGTAAATTTTACTGCTTGAGGTGGTTATAAATATACGGCCGTGTATGGAATATATGTTTAAAATGTTTGTAGTGTTTTGTATAGAAGTTTCATCAAGTTCGGCAGGGTTTACATTATGACCTTCGAGACTGATGAATCCCTCTGCCACCAGGAAGTTTGAGTTGGTATTGATTATATGCGGAACGAAAATACGTAAATTTCCGTCGAAATACATGGATGATTCCAAATTGAATGTTCCCGCACCGGTTATAACAAATGTGTTGTTGTTGTGTTCGTACCTTATATGGAATCCCGGCTGATTGGGGAATTGTCTGTCGGTACTGTCGGGGAATTCGCTCGGATAGAATTTATAGTTTTCATCGGTTATTTCAGATATTATATTGTCATGGAATTTTGGCATCGGCAGCGGTGAATCGATGATGGACAATTCGCCATCAAAATTCGAACCGTATCCTATGCTTATAGTTGATGCTGAAACTACACCGGCAACATTTAGGTCGGCAATATAGGATTCCAGTTTGTTGTTGGCATGAACATTTCCTTTAACCCTGGCATTGTCTCCAACTCCACGCAAGTTATTATTGGCAAAAATTGCATAGTCCAAAGGTGTAATAGTATTTATTGGGGCATATCCGTTGCTAAGGGCATTATCAACCAGAAGCAATACTTCTTTTTCACCTTGAATTGTACCCAAACCGCTTAGTGTTAATTCACCGTCCTGGGTAGATGAAATAGTTTGTAAAGATGCCAATTCGGCTCTTTGCGGTCCTGTTCTGACCAAATGTAAATTCGGTTGGTCAAGTGTAATGTTGACCGGAGTAGGTATAACCATTGTCGGAGTAGCCGATACTACCGGGGTAGTTGAAGCTGCCGGAGTAGCTGAAACTGATGGGGTAGTTGTAGCTGTCGGAGCAGTTGAAGCTGTCGGAGTAGGCGAAGTAGTTGGAGTAGGCGTAGATTGCTGAATAACCGGATCTTTCATAAATGTAAACCAATCCACATTGACAGGACCGTTAAATACTAGATAAAGGTTGTTTTTTCCGGTAACGGTATTTATGTTGCAAGATAGTTCTTGAAAATCATCCCAATTTGAAATTGAGGGTACCGACAAGGTACCTAAAAGAGTTCCTGTCGAACTTCCCAATCTTATCTCAATATCCGTAGTTGAGCCCGAACCATTGACAACGTATGCCTTGAAGGATTTTGCACCGTCTTTGAAATCGACATTATTGAATACTATATAGTTTCCGCTTTGTATATAGCAAATCACGCCACCGACTTTCTTAATGCTTGTACTGCTGATACCGGTATAACTTTCAGCTTGTATTGTAGAGAAGGCATCTATAGTTGTAGCACTTGATTTCGGCAAGAATACAAACCAGTCAAAATTTATCGGGCCGTTAAATACGAAATACAGTGTATGAGTTCCGGAAATATTTTTAGTTGTACATGTAATATCTTGGAAATTATACCAACCACCGGTTGACGAAATGTTAACAACACCTAAAATGTCACCGCTAGGACTTCCGGTTCGGATTTCCATGCTGGTGGCATTTTCAGTTGCAACTCTTGCTTTGAATGAATTCGATTCGCCGATGAAATTTACGTTGTGAAATACTATATAGTCACCACTTAATAGATAACCTACAGCACTTCCTACGTCGGAGATACCGATGGTTTGGATATATTTTGCATTGGTGGAATTGTAATGTTCTGCCTGTATTTCAACAAAAGCATTTCTTTCATTAGGAACTGGAGTTGCAGTAGGCACAGGTGTCGAATATGTACCTGAGGTGCCTGAAAACTCAAACCAGTCAATATTGACTGATTCCCTGAATACAAGGTATATGTTGTTATATCCGTTTACTGCATTGCTTATGTTACAGCTGAATTCCTGGTAATTGTCCCAGCCTCCTGTTGAAGGAATGGATAAGTATCCTATACAATTTCCGTTTTCACTTCCGATTCTTATTTCTATACCGGTAGATCTTGCTGCAGCTACTTTGGCTTTGAACAAGGAAAATCCCTGTCCGAAGTTTACATTGTAATATGCTGCGAAATCGCCATTATTTATATAACCTAAGCCATAACCTCCGTAAGGAATAGTAATATTTTGAATTGTGTTACCTTTTATGTTGTTGTGGTTTTCAGCCTCAATTCTGATGGAAGTACCGGCTGGGATAGTAGGTGCGGCAGTAGCAACCGGGGTTGGAGCAGGTGTGGCAGTAATTATGGGTGTATTTACAGGTGGTTGGGTTGAACCTGAAGAAGTCGGTTCTATTCCCCAAACCAGGGTATTGTTTATGTATGCGGTTACTTTATTCCAAACTACATAATTCGTAGAAGAAGTAAAGGAATAGTCATTGGTTTGAGTGTAATTTGTCCAATTGCTTTTGTTGAATTGGGTTTGAACATCAATAGAGTTTCCAGGAGCCAAGGTATTTGCGGCACCGGTAAATCCGATTTCCAGATAGGAATCTGCATTGGCAGAGGTTTGTCCCAGGCTGTAAAATGAACCGGTTACATTTGCAGATCCGACTGTTGAGTAATTGCATTGGAAAGCTTGGGAAGTAGCACCTTCAAGGGTATAATAATACCGTAATTTGACAGTGGATAGATTTATGGATTGACTTCCGGTATTTGTAATTTTAAAATTCACACTTATTGAACCGATTGAACTATTGGTATTTCCATTTGAAACTTCCACTTTTAGAGTTCCCGATGAAGCTGCTGTTGCAGTTGGTGTAGGTGTTTGCGGCACCGAGGCAGAGGGAATAAAGGTGAACCAATCAATATTTACAGCATCGGAAAATACCAAACATATGTTGTTGATGCCTGTAATATTGCTCACGCCACAGGATAATTCCGTATAGTTATCAAAATTTCCAGTGGACGAAACATTTAGAGTACCTATAAGTGTACCGTTTGAGCTTCCGGTTTTGATTTGAATGGTCAGGTTCTTTTGGGTTGCAACCCTTGCTTTGAAGGAAGCAACACCGGAAGTGCCGAAATCCAAATCGTTATAAACGACATAATTTCCGCTTTCGATATAACCTATACCGGAACCGTTAGGATTTATATTTATTATTTTCAGATTGTTTCCATATTTGCTGTTGAAACTTTCCGCTTCGATAATTGAAAAGGCACTTCTGGCAGCGTTTGCACTTCTAGGTATTACACCGGGAAAAATTAAGATTGCTATTATGAAAGCAGCTATAGCAATATAGCTAATTATTCTGCTTTTTGAATAAAAAATCATAAAAATACCTCCCACTATGTTTGATTGTTTGTAGTTTAGTATGTAGTATGCTTCTATGAAACAAGTCCTCTCTATACGCTATGCTTTGAAGAACATGTGAAAGTTCTATTTATATAAAATAAGTATTATTTTATTAAATCCAAGGAGTATAAAAAAAGCGAACAATTACCTTTACTCAGAATGTATTACAATTCCGAAGACAAGGAAAGTGCCCGAAACAGTTGTGATTTGAGAGTTATCAACAAGATGACTGTAATAAGATAGTATTCATTAAATAATACTACCATTATAATACTATAATACACCATTTTTGTGATATATACAATACCCATTTTACAACCTAGAGGTGCTCTTATTGACATGTTGTCAGCTTTGGATTGAACTTAAAAAATTTTTTGTAGAAATTTATTATAGTGCATAAAAAATAAAGTACATGTTTCGTAAAGAACAGAAGGTTTTGATTTGACTTCACGAAAACATGCAC
>Ga0134093_1000757_pt1 | contig 37019 bp, 35 predicted proteins | sample 4_1taG_FD_94452 | JGI IMG/M metagenome (GOLD analysis project Ga0134093, IMG submission 94452) | Switchgrass degrading microbial communities from high solid loading bioreactors in New Hampshire, USA - 4_13_20_68_A1 metaG | ecosystem: Engineered > Bioreactor > Semi-continuous > Anaerobic >...
CTGCCAGAGCATGCTGCTGCTCACCCGCACCTCGCGCCGCCGCAGGCGCAGCATATACAGCAGGATGATCGGCACGGCCAGCGCCGCCAGAGCCAGAAACGCCGGTGTCAGAAAGTTCATAGGAGTAAATGGTCCACGAATGACACTAATGTCACTAATGTACTTCTATAATCACAACGCAATCCGCTGAAAGCGCAGACGCGCCTCGCCAAAGTTTATAAGCAGGCCGAGTTTCAAACCGCTAGCTTTGAGGTAAGAAAGCACCTGCGATACATGTACAGGAGCCAGTTGATCAACCGCCTTTAGCTCGACGTCGATCTTGTCATCCACAACGAGATCCAGATAGTAATCGGCAACAAGAACATCCTTGTAACATACCTGAATGCGCTTCTGCGCGACAAAGGGAATACGCCGGAGCGTTAGCTCGCGCTCAAGGGCCGTCTGATAAACGGTCTCTGTGAAGCCCGGCCCCAGGATGCTGTGCACTTCCATCGCCGCTCCAACCACCGCGTAGGCGAGATCCTTGTAAAGCAGGTCACCCGTGTTTCTATCTTTCATTCGTGTTATTCGTGTCATTCGTGGACTCTTTCAGCGCACGACGCCGGCGCGGCGGAGGGCGTACAGGATCACGCTCTCCCACGGCGTCCCGGTTTCCACAGACACATAATGCACGTCGCGGCTCAGGGTATAGGCGGCGATGTCGTCCCGCCATTGGCGCAGGCGGCGGGCGTACAGCTCACGCATCGGCGCGTCGATGGTCACGTCCTGCCCCGCGCCGGTTTCGCTGTCCACCAGCCGCAGGTCCCCGGCGAGGTCCGGCTCGACCTCGTCCGGCGAGAGCACATGGATGATAGCAACCTCGTACCCGCGCCCCTGTAGCGCGGTGAGCCCGTCCGCATAGCCACCCGGCGAGAACATATCCGTGATCAGCAGCGCCAGGCCGGGGCGGCCACCCCGCAGGGCGTAGTCACGCAGCGCGGCGTTCAGTTCCGTCGTGCCGCCGGGCTGGAGGCGCGCCAGCCAGTCGAGCAGGCTGAGCGTCCGCCCGCGCGTGCGATATGGCCCCCAGCGTTCGGCGAGCCGGTCGTCACGCAGCAGCGACACCGCCACGCGGTCGCCCGTCGAGAGGCCGATGTGCGCCAGCGCCCCGCCGAGCCGCAGCGCGTAGCGGAACTTGTGCGTATCCAGCGGGCCGGGTGCGCCGTTCGGCGGCCAGTCCATCGACGCGCTCGCGTCGAGCAGCACGTGAACGGTGAGGTCTTCTTCCTCCTCCAGCAGCTTGATGAACGGGCGGTCGAGCCGCGCATAGACGTTCCAGTCCAGCCGGCGCAGGTCGTCGCCGCGCGAGTAGTCGCGGTAGTCGGCGAACTCGATGGACGTGCCGTGCTTCGTGCTGCGGCGCTCGCCCTTCATCACGCCCGCGCGGACGCGGTGCGCGATCAGCGTAAGCTGCTCCAGCTTGCGGAGCGTGGCCTCGTCAAACAGACGCTCGGATGCCATGCGCGTCAGTGGGCCTCCTCCAGCCCGTTGTCTTCGACCAGCACGTAGCCGCCGGGCTGCAGCTGGTACACCCGCCGGACCTGCGTACCGTCCTCGCGCTCATATTCCAGGCGCAGGTGATGCACGCCGCCCTGCTCGAAGTATTCTGTTTCGGGGGGTGGTACACACCGTCGAGAGCGAGGCCGCTATGCTGCGCCTCGTAAGTTGTGACCCAGTCGCCGTTCTCGTACTCGATGACCCACAGCCGGACGGTCTGCATGATGCCCTGTGTGTTCTGCCGGATCAGCCACGTTCCATCCACCCACTGCGCACTCAGCGGCGCGGCCAGGTCGGAGCTTGCCACATGCCAGGTGCCGCCGTCTACTTCGCGAACAAACGCATCGACGCCACCGAAATTCCCGCACCAGCCCACGTGTAGGAGGCGCACGCCGGGCGGGCCGGTTATGCTGCCGACGGCCGTTCCAGAAGTGGTTATGCCAACCTCGTTGATTGCAGCGGTCACGACATTATTCAGCGGACCGAATGTACCGGGCTCCACGTCATCTAGCCGCCTCACTAACGCCCGTGCCAACTCATCGTGGCGCTCCGACACAGCGCGGGCGCAAGCCCGGTCGCGTACGCCCGGCGTCGGAATTGGTGGTGGCTGGGACGGCGCACGCCCCAATAGCCGCTGTACCAGGTATTCCGGCGTGCGCCGAGGCGACGAGGTGCAGGCAGACAGGCCAACAGCGACAATCGCCGCGCCCACCAGCAGCACCCTGAGGAGCCGAGCACGCACGACGCTACCGCCTCCGGCGGGGGGCGGCGACGACCACCGCTCCGAGGATCACCAGCGCGGCGATGCTGCCGCAGGCTAGGACGATAATGATCAGCTCGACCAGCCCCAGATTCGCCATCTCGCCCGTCTACTCCTTCCGGCGGTTGCCTGCGATCGCCACCCCCGCCAGCACGGCCAGCCCGGCAGCGCCGATGCAGACAACGAGCAGAAGGAGCGCCACAATGCTCACAGGAAAAATCGACACGGTATCAAATCCTTTCGTTACGTCCTTGCAGCGCAGCCTAACCCCGGCCACGCCGCCACTTCAGCAGGAATGCCGCCGCACCAATGCCGAGCGGCAGCACAACACACAGCCCGACCGCCATCAGCGCAAGAACCGTCTCCTGCCAGTTCATCTGCGAGCCGCCGGTCTGCAACGAAGCCTCCCTACGCCTTCACAGTGACGTTCTCTAACAGGTCGGCAATCACATCGTCGGGGCGCACTCCCTCCGCCTGCGCCTCGAAGTTGAGCAGCAGCCGGTGGCGCAGCGCCGCCGGTGCGACCGCCCGCACGTCCTCAAAGGCGACGTTGTAGCGGCCATCCAGCAGGGCATGGACCTTCGCGCCGAGGATCAGCGCCTGCGCCCCGCGCGGGCTGGAGCCATAGCGCAGATACCGGCGCACCATGTCGGTCGCCTCGGGCCGGTCGGGGTGTGTGGCGACAACCAGTCGGGCGACGTACTCGCCCACGTGGGACGGCACCGGCACCCGCCGCGCGAGGTCGCCCATCCGCAGGATCGCCGCACCATCCGCCGCTACCCCAGCAGATGGCACCTCCGCGCCGGTCGTGCGGCTGAGAATCTCAACCAGGTCGTCGGAGGACGGGAACAGCACGTCGATCTTGAACATGAAGCGGTCAAGCTGCGCCTCCGGCAGCGGGTACGTGCCCTCCATCTCCAGCGGGTTCTGCGTGGCGAGCACGAAGAACGGCAGGTCAAGCTGGTAGGTGCGGTTTGCAACCGTGACGGACTTCTCCTGCATGGCCTCCAGCAGCGCCGACTGCGTCTTGGGCGTGGCGCGGTTGATCTCGTCGGCAAGCACGAGGTTAGCGAAGATCGGCCCGCGCTGGAACATACGCACCTTGCGCCCCGTCCCGTCATCCTCCAGCACGTCCGTGCCGGTGATGTCGGCGGGCATGAGGTCGGGCGTGAACTGGATGCGGGCGAAGTCGAGGTCGAGCACGTCGGCCAGCGTGCGGATCAGCATCGTCTTGCCGAGGCCCGGCACGCCTTCGAGCAGGGCGTGCCCCCCGGCGATGATGCACATCAGCACGAGGCGCACGACCTCGCGCTGCCCAACGATGACAGCCCCGACCTGCTGCTCGATGGCCGCGGCGATCTCGCGGAACTCGGCGGGAGAAAGTTCGGTTTGTACGGTTGCGTCTGCCATGCTGTTACCTTTGTCTATGTACTCTCTGTGCCGGGGGAATGAAATTCCCCGGCAACGTACAATTGTCCGCCTCGCGGACAGCCAGAAGGGGGAGGTTGGGTGGGGAGCCAACATTGGCCGCCACAAGTGTAGCTCTACTCCCCCGGGTCAAGGCGGGAGAAGTACTTCTGAACCAGCCCCCGCATGCCAAGCGGGATGCGCCCGGTATCGAGCGCCTCGTTGACCGACTCGGAGTAATCACCGTAGACCTCGCTGTAGGGCACGGTCGACTCGCCGGTCGGGTTGTCGGCAAACTCGCCCTCCTGCACGGGCACGCTGTCCGGGTCACCGGGAATGTCCATCTGCTCCCCGCCCTCGCCGCCGATGCGCTGCGGCGCGTAGATCTCCGCCTCGCGCTCGCCGCCGTCCGGCGCGCCGCCGCCGCGCGGCGTGTCGCCGGTAAGCTGCCCGGGGTCGAGGCCATCGCCTTCACCCTGGCCCTGGCCTGTACCGCCCTGCCCCTGCTGACCGCCGGGCTGCGCCTGCCCCATTCCGCCCTGGCCCGGCTGCCCGGCCTGCGCCATCTCCTGCTGGCTCTGTCGCAAACGCTCGGCGTACTCGCTCAGCGGCGAGTCGCCCTGTCCCCCGGCCCCGGCAAGCCGCTCACCGGCCTGCTCCAGCGCCTCGCGCGCGGCCCCGCGGTCACCACGACGCAGCGCCTCCGCCGCCTCCCGCAGCGCCTCGGCCAGTTCGGGGTCGATGTCCTCAAGCTCATCAGCCAGCCGGTCGAGTTCATCCGCCGCGCCCGCCATCTGCTCGTCGGAGAGGTTGTCCAGCATCTCGGCAAGCGCCTCGCCCGCCGACTGGAAGTCACCCTCCTGCAAGCGCTGCGCGGCCTCCCCCGCACCCGCCCGCTCGAACTGCTCCGCCCTACCCTGCAGCGCCTCGCGCCGCGCCTCGGCGTACTCGCGGGTCAGGTCCTGAAGCTCGCGCTCGGCGGCATTCAGCGCGGCGAACGCTTCCTCACGCGTCAGGTCGCGCTGCGAGAGCGTCTCAATCGCCTCGTCAAGCGTCTCGACCAGTTCCGTGCGCTGGTCCTCCGCAAGCGCCGGGTCCTCGATTGCCTCCTCGCGCAGCGCCTCAAGCATCTCAAGCTGCTCGGCGATGGCCTGCTCGACCTCAACCCGCTCGGCGAGCACGTCATCCTGCGGGTTGGGGTAGATCAGCGCGGCGGCGACGAGCAGCAGCGCCGCGCCCGCCAGCGCCCAGCTTCGCCCATCGGTGCGGAGGGGCATCAGGCGGCGCGGGTCCACACGGTCGGCGGCTTGAGCCGCGTCACGGCGCTGAGCGGCGGCCAGTACGGGCGACTCCGCCGGGATCATGCCCTCGGCAATCTCCAGCGCGGTGGTAAGGCGCTCGCGCAGACCAAACGCGCGGTCGAAGCGGCGGGCCAGTTCAAGCCGGGTGCGGGGCCACACCCACACGGTGAGCAGCGCGCCGAGCGCCCCGGCGAGCGCCAGCAGCCCGGCCAGCAGGATCAGCCGGGGGCGCGGCATGAGCGGCCAGATCCGCGCGGCGACGGCGGCCAGCACCGCCACCGCCAGCCCGATCGCCAGCCCGCGCGGCAGCCACACGGCGCTCTGCTGGAGCCGCAGCCGCGTGCCCCACGTCTCCAGCGCAGCGTGGATGCGGCGCAGGTCTGCCGCGTCGGTCATCATGCCGGGGTTGGGCCGGGCGTCCTGTGCCATGATTGCCCCCTTAATCCGAGGCCTGGGTCCGGCGCACGGCACGGACCGTCAGCAGCACGAGCACCAGCGAGCCAAGCAGGTAGAGGACGGTGTAGACCACCCAGGGTGAGACGAGCGGCAGCATCACACCGCCCGCCAGCGACTGGGTGAAGTAGAAGGCACTGCTCTTCTCCAGAAGGACGACTTCCGTCAGCACGGCGGTTGAGATGGGGTTGGTCGAGGCCAGCAGGCCAAAGACGATCACCGCGACGCCGTGCAGCAGCGCGCTGTTCCACAGGCTGGAGCTCAGCACGAACGGAGCCAGCACCATCACGCCGATGGGCAGCGCCACCGTCATGACCAGCGCGAAGGTGTACGTCAGGATGCTGGCCGTCAGCGTGCGTTTCATCGCCGCCGAGAAGTACAGCCCGGCAGCGCCATAGCCTATGGCAGTCACGAGCAGCAGTTCGACCGAGAGCAGCACCTCACCGATGCTCACGCCGCCCATCAGGAAGGCGAGCGACTGGAGCGGCACCGCCACCATCAGGAGCAGCACGATATAGGCCAGCGCCGAGAGCAGCTTGCCCAGCACGAGACGGTGCGCGGGCAGGAGCGTGGTGCGCAGCAGGTTAAACGTCCGCCGCTCACGCTCCCCGCTGATTGCCCCCGCCGTGAACGCCGGTGCGATGAAGCACACCAGGAACAGTTCGACAGCGACAATACCGCCGAAGATCAGCTTGCCGATCACGCCGCCGGTCGTGCTGAGCATCACCGTGCGCGAGGTCGCGTAGATGAGATACAGCACAACGGTGAAAAGGCTCATCAGCGCAACATAGACCGTGAGCACGATGAACGCACGCGGGCCGCGCATCCGCCCGCGCAGTTCTTTCAGCGCGACCGGGTTGCGGCGGATGAACGCCCCGAGCCGGGAGGGCCGGGGGATAGTTGGCGTTTGCTCAGTCATGCGCCCCCTTCATCGCGTAACCTCTCCTCTAAGTGTAACGCACCGGGCGTAACATCTGTTCCTTCGCCGGGCAGAGGCCCAACCCGCTTGGACATCAGGATATCCGGCTTGCCGGGGCCGTTGGCGTCCGGCACGACGCCGGTGATCGTGTAGCCGAGCTTCTGGTAGAACTCGTACGGGTGGCCGCCCGTGTTGCGGATGTTCTTGATCTTGTCCCACGTCGCCTCGTAGAGATCGACTCCGGAGAGCGACGTCCAACCCGCCTCGTCGTCCGTGCCGAGCATAACGGTCAGCGCGCCGCGCGCCCGCACCTGCTCCTCGAAGTCCTCGACAAGCGCCCGGCCCACGCCCCGGCGCTGCATATCAGGCCGCACCGCGAGCGGGTGCAGTTCCCACACATGCCCGTCGTACTCCGGGATGCCGCCCACCCAGCCGAGCACCTCGCCATCAGGTGTGACGGCGACGCGGCACAGGCGCTCCGGCGCCAGCATTTCGCGGACCTCCTCCAGCGCGGAGTCGAGGTCGCGCCAGTCGCGCGGCGCCATTTCAACAAACGCATCGACGAGGATCTGTGCCGCCTGCCGCACCCGATCCTCGTCCTCCAGCCTGAGATCGGTAATGATAAACTCCGGTCGCTCGTTCGTGCTCATCGTTGATCCCTTGTCGCCGGTGGGCTCCGGCCTTACCCTTCCTCCGGCTCAAGCCGCCTCGCGCTGAGGTGGTTCACCCCGTCCGCCGCCCGCCACACAACGAACAGCAGCAGCCCGACCAGCGCCGCGCGGATGACCTCGCCCGGCCCGTGCAGATATGGCATCAGCGTGAGATAGTGCCACCCGAGCACGACCGCCGCGCCGAGCACAAAGCTCGCCGGGATCGCGACGAGCGGCGCGAGCGCCGGGTCCGGCACGCGCACGCCGATCGCCACACCCAGCGCCGCCATGAGCGGCAGCCCGGCCCAGGGCAACATCGCGCCCGTCAGCGCGCGCAGCACCAGCCGGAAAAACGGGATACCGCCGTCGGGCAGCAGCCACGCCGCGCGGCTGGCCGTCGTCGCCCCGCTGAGCGCTATGGCTGAGTCGTGCCATGCCGTGAACGACACCACATCGAGGCGCAGCAAGCTCACAGCGAGCGCGGGCGAGAACACCAGCCCGATCACAACGAGCCAGCGCAGCCGCCACAGCGCCGTGAGCGCCAGCCCCCACACGAACACATCCGTGCCGGTGTCCGCTACGAGGTCGGGGTCGTGCCAGGCGATGTCCGCCTGCCGCGCGGCCAGCCCTGCCGCCACCGGAGCCGCCGCCGCCACCGGCAGCAGCGCCATGCCGAGACTCAGCCCGACAAGCGCGGCACCCGCCACACGCGCGGCCTCGATGAACTGCTCCGAGAGCAGCCACGCAACGCCTGCGCCCAGCGCCAGCAGCATCCCCAGCCAGGGCACGATCACGCGCAGCAGCCCGATCGGGAGCGGTTTGCTCCGGCGGGCGTGGCGCAGCAGGGGGTTGTTCCACCAGCGGCGGGCAGTCGGCCCGGCTATGCCGTACAGCGCGGCACGTACAAGGCGCACCGGCCCCGTCGCAACGGTCATCACCCCGCGGCTGCGCTCCGTCATGCTGATGGCCGCCCCCTCCTGACCATGCATGTTATTGGCATGTTTTCACCCCTCATCCCGGTCCGAACCGCCTGCAGTCAGTCGCGCCGGGGTGAGGGAGCATGTTCACGGCGCTCATGACACGATCCCCTTCGTCGCGCGCATGAACACCGACTCCAGGTCGCGCGTTTCCTCGGTGAAGTGCATCACCGGGATGCCCTGGCGCACCAGGTCGGCCAGCAGGCCGCTCACCGCCTGGTCGTCACCCTGCAGGCTCACGTGCAGGCGCGAGCGCCCGTTCTCCCCCCGCACTTCCTCGACCAGCTCGACCCCCTCCCTGCCGAACAGGAACTCCTTCGCTGCGTCTGCCGGGCCGAGCAGCGTAATCAAAATCTCGCGGTGCGGCACGAGGCGACGCTGCATCTCCTCGATGTCGCCTTCCATCACCAGCCGCCCCGCCTCGATGATGCCCACCTGCGTGCAGATCTCCTGCACGTCGGCGAGGATGTGCGTCGAGAAGAAGATCGTCTTGCCCATGTTTGCCAATTCGACAAGAAGCTGGCGGATCTCGATGCGGGCGCGCGGGTCAAGCCCTGAGGCGGGCTCGTCCAGAATCAGCACCTGCGGGTCGTGCGCGAGCGTCCGCGCAAGGCACAGGCGCTGCTTCATCCCGCGTGACAGGCTATCCACCATCGCGTCGGCCCGGTGCGACAGGTCGACCAGCTCCAGCAGGTCACGGATCAGCGGCCCGCGCTCCGCCTCGGGGATGTCGTAGCAGGCAGCGAAGAAGTCGAGGTACTCCCACACCTTCATGTCGTCGTACACGCCGAAGAAGTCCGGCATGTAGCCGATGGCGCGGCGCACCTCGCGCGGGTTCTTCGTCACCGAGTAGCCTGCCACATACGCCTCGCCCGCCGTCGGCTGGAGCAGCGTGGTCAGGATCTGCATGGTCGTCGTCTTGCCTGCGCCGTTCGGCCCGACGAAGCCGTAAATCGCGCCCTCCTCAACGTTCAGCGACAGGTCCTGAATGGCGACGACGCTGCCGTAATGCTTGGTGAGGTCTTTCGTCTCAATAATCGCTGCCATCGTTACTCGCTTCGCTCACTTCTCTCGCCGACCGGCGTACCATGAAACGTCACGTCAAAGCGGCTGATCTGCGTGCCGAAGCTCGCCTCCTCGCCGATCAGCCGCAGGTCGATGCCGCCCACCGCGTCCACATACTGCCTGGGGGCGTCGAGCACCGTCGTGCCAAGCTCTGCTTCAAGCGTCTCCCAGCGGCCTGTGTTCACGTTCCGCACCTGCAGGATGGGCGGCAGGTCGCTGGCGATGTTGCTCTCCATATGGATACTCACCGCCTCCACGTCGAGCCGTGGGACGAGCGGGCTGGGCTCAAAGCGGAAGGCGAACTGCTGGCCGGGGTACATATACAAATCGTACGGGCTGGCGAAGCCGTAGCCGTCCTGCGTCAGGATCTGCCACTGCACCAGACCGGGCGGAATCTCCAGCACGCCCTGCTCGCCGGGCTCCAGCACAGCGTCAAGCTGGACGATGTGCAGCGCCAGATCAACCGTCTCCGACCGCCCCTCGACCACGTCGGCGTCAAACGGCACGGCATCCGCCCAGCCGAACAGGTACACACCCCTGCCCTGCACCTGCCCGTTCATGACGCTGCGCATCAGGTTGCAGCGCCGCTGAATATCCATCGCGCCGAAGCACTCCCCGCCGCTCACCTGCGCCACCAGCGAGTCGTACGGCCCGCCCAGGTAATAACCGGCTATCTCCAGCGGGAAGGGGTCGAGCGCGCTGGCCCCGCCGCGCACGGCACGCCCGCCCGTGAGCGCCTCGTCCACGTCGATCGACGCCCCGGCAGGCAGATCGCCAAGCGAGACGAGCGTCCCGCCGACGAGCAGCGACGTTTCGGACAGGTCGAGTGTTCCGGCGTTGTGGATGCGCCCCGCGATGTGGATGCTGTCGCCCTCCGGGGCCAGCGCAAGGTCCGCGCTGATGCCAGTCCCCATCTCGACAAAGCCCTCCACCGTGAACGGCGTTATCGAGCCGATGTCCACCGCGACATCAGACAGGCGGAAGTTCTCGACCTGCTCAACGTGCGCAGTGGTCGCCGTGCCGAGCGCCCCGCCCAGGTCGCTGGGCAGCGGGCGGGAGAACAGGCCCGGCTCAAGCTCCACGTCGTAGCGGGCGCGGCGCGGCGACCAGACGCCGATCATCCCATCGACCGCCGCCACGTCGCTACCCTCCCAGCCCTGCACGACAGCGAGGCGATGGACGACCGCCGTCGAGCCGCGAAGCTGGAAGCCGGTGATGTACGTGATCGCGGAGAACACGAGGATCAGCGCCGGGATGGTCAGCCAGGCCAGCTCGCGCCGCTTGAGGCGCGTCAGCACGATGTAGTTCACCGGGCCGATGAGCACCACATACAGCGCGAGGAAGCCGCAAAGCTGCAAGACAGACGGCAATGTGATGCCGGGCACCGCGGCGACCGCATCCCGCGCGTAGCTCCACTGGTCCGAGAGGCCGTAGCCCCACGATGGGCGGGGTCTGCCGTCCGCGAGGATCGCCCGCCACACGTCCGTGAGGCCATCCCAGCCTGCCAGCGGCGCGAGCGCCGGGTCCGGCCCGAAGAAGTCCACGCGGCCATAGCCGACAGGCCGCCACGCAATCAGCGGAGTGCCGCCTTCGGCGACGAGCACGCGGGCATCGTCCGACAGCGGGCCAACGGCAACCTGTGCCGCGCCATCCGGCACACCGGCTGCGGCAGCCGCGCCGAGCAAATCGGCCAGCGCACCGACGGGCAGGCTTTCCACAGCCTCGGCACGCACCGGCGAGACATCCACCAGCCCGGCCAGCGTGCGCTGGTAGCCCACGCCGCCTACGATGATCAGCCGCCCGCCGCCCGCCAGCCACGCGGCGAGCGCCTCCCGCTGCGCCGCGGAGAGCGCCCCGGTATCGACATCCGAGACGGCCAGCACATCGAGGGCCTCCCAGCCCTTCGCGTCCGGCGGCAGGTCATCCGCCGTGAGTGTTGCCACACGCGTCTCGCCGCTCGACGGCTCGACGAGTGCCAGCCCGGCAAGCCCCTGCGGTGTACTGCTCCACACGCCGATCAGCAGCGTGGTCGGCGAGATGGTCTCGACGCGCACGGCCACAGCCTGCAGCACGCGCCCGCGCTCGTCCAGCAACTCGACCTGCACCTCCGAGCCAAAGCCGGTAACGTCGGCGGCGTACAGCGTCACCTGCTTGCGCGAGCCGCGCGGCAGATCGAGCGGGCGGGTGTAGTGCGTGCGCGAGCCGGTGAAGGGGTCGACCGTGACACGCACCTCGGCGAGCACGTCCGGCCCGTCGTTCGCGGCAGTCACGGTGATGGGCGTCCACGCGCCCGACTGGACGTAGCCGTCAAAGCCGACGCGGGCATCAAGCTGTATCGCGTTGGACTGGTACGGGGGGGCGGCATACGCAGGCGCAGCCGGGCAGAACACGCCCACCAGCAGCGCTAAGAAAATGAGGCTCGTCAGGAAACGGCTCAATCGGCTCACAACCTGTCTCCGGCTGGCTGGGAACGTCCTTTGTTTACGGTACGCTCAGCAGGACGTTCCGGTTGCGAGGATTTTAACACACGAGCAGGGCATGTGCTTGTGCGCCGGGTGCAGACATCACGGCGTTGGGCTGGACGTCGGGCTGCTCGCCGGGCTGGTGGTCGCGCCGGGCGTCAGCGTCTCCGCTGCCGGGGAGGGCGTGGCATCGCCCGCCGGGGTTAGCAGCAGCGGGTCGCCCTCCGCCGGGACGACGACGATATCCTCTACCACGACGCCGGGCGGGCAGTTCACCTCGCCCGCAGGCACCCAGCCGAACGCATCCAGCGCCTCAAGGTCGTTGTAGGCCACCCACAGCCAGTCGCCCTCCTCTGTGCGCCCGGCGATCAGCACTTCAGGCGTATCGCGGGGCGGCGCTGCCGGGGGCGCGGCCTCTTCGGGCTGCGTGCGCACCGGCACATTCGGGTTGAGCATGCGGCAGGTCGTCGTCTCGATGCTCACACCGACCACCTGCTGCGCGAGCTGCGCGCCTTCATCGTCCAGCACGATCAGGCGGAAGTTGTGATCGCCCGGCGGAAGCTGCGCAATGGGGAAGGTGAGCGTCCCCTCGGTGACTTCGTCCAGCGGCAGTTGAACCGGCTGCTGGCCGGGCGCTCCGGTGTCGTCCAGCATGATGTAGCCCGCCGCCGCGTCGCCGCCGACGACGCGCCAGGCGAACGTCAGGTCACCCGCCGTGCGGAAGGGCGCCTCGTTGGTGCTCACCTCGAACGCGCGGATCTGCGCCCCGGACTCAGGCGTCGGCAGCACCTGCGGGACGATCGTCGGGGTTGGGCCGGGCGTGACCGTCGGGGTTGCGGTCGGTTCGGGCGCTTCGGCAACGGGAAGCTGCAGCCCGTCAAAGGGCCATAGTCCGAAGGCCCAGGCCCCAGCGGCCAGCACAGCAGTGAACAGCACACCTGCCAGCAGCACCAGCGCCACAAATGCCGGGAAGGTGATGCCCCGGCGCTCCGGCGTGTACACGACTCGCAGCGGCGCGTAGAAGCCCGCCGCATCCCGCGAGCGCGCCACAATCGCAAATTCCAGTGGTTCGTTCCGGCGCTTGCGACCCACCGGCTCGACGACGAGCGCCGCGTGCCCCGTCTCGCCCGGCCCGAGCACCATCTCGGGAGGGTCGAAGTCAAAGGTGAGCCGCCGCCCGCGCATGTAGCCGCCCAGCTCGATATCAAGCGGGACGTTCCCCTCGTTGCGCGCGGCGATGTAATACGTGCCCGGCTCCTCACCCCGGCGAGCGTCCAGCGCCAGCCCGGAGTAGCCGACCACGTCGATCTCACGCACCGCTTCGAGCGCGACGTTGGGATCCTCCGCCAGCGCCACGCGCACCGTCAGCGCATAGCGACCGGGGCGGGTGTCGCTGCTGCGCGGCGGCAGCACCGTAATCACGACATGGGCCTGCTCGCCCGAGTCCAGGCGCAGCGCGCGCCGGTCGATGCGCAGCCAGGTTTCATCAATCCCGCTGGTGCTGATGTTGAAGTCGAGTGGGCGGTCGGCGAGGTTCTCCACCACGAGGATGAGCTGCAGGCGCGCGCCGGGGGCGACAAGCTGCTGCGGCTCGTCGAGCACCATGACGAAGGGCACGCCCCGCCGCTCGACAGCAGCGGGTGTCGGCGCGAGCGCAATATCCAGCCGGCCCCGCGCCTGCGGCGAGGTATAGATCAGTAGCACGTCGCCGATGCTGATGGTGTCGCCCTGCGAGAGCGGCACGCTGCCGCCCGGCTCCACCTGCACATCATTGACGAACGTCCCGGCGGCGCTTTCGAGATCAACGAGGAATACGCCCCCGTTCGCCACGTCGATCCGGGCGTGGTAGCGCGACGCCGTGCTGGTGTTCAGCACAATATCGTTGCCCGGCTGCCGCCCGATGGTCGTGCTCGGCTTCGTCAGCGTGTACTCGTCTGTCTCGCCGCTTGCCGTGCGGATGAACACTTTGCCAAATGCCATTCAGTTCCTCTTCCCCCATGCACGCCAATATGCGGCCCTGAAACAGTCTAGCACGACGACAGATGGGTCACAAGTGGTTCGGTGGTATGCTTTGAGTGGGCCGGGCACACGCTCGCCCAAACCCGGCCCCGCATCCGTTTTTTTTAGGTTAAGGAGAGCAGTACAGGTGAACCGGGTCAACCTCGTCCGCGTGACGGCGGATAACTTCGACGTGCTGCACCGGCTGATGCAGCTCTATCTGTACGATTTTAGCGTGTACTTTTGCCAGGACGACGAGGACGGCTATGTCGGAGAGGATGGGCTGTTCGACCCTGGCATGGACCTGATGCGCTACGTCGATCAGCCCATGTATACCGGCTGGCTGGCGCGCGTCGATGGGCGCTGGGCGGGCTTTTCGCTTGTCAGCGCGCGGGCGGACAAGGCCCGCACCCCGCGCGAGGGCCGCAACATAGACGAGTTCTTCGTGCTGCGCTGCTTCCGGCGGCAGGGCATCGGTGAGGCGATGGCCCGGCAGACCTTCGACACGTTCCGCGGCTTTTGGCAGGTGATGCAGATCGCGGAGAACCATGCTGCCATCGCCTTCTGGCGCAAGGTGATCGGCGACTACACCGGCGGGAACTACCGCGAGTTCCACGATATCGGCGGGGGCGGCCAGCGTCAGTTGTGGCAGACGTTCGATACCCGGCGCAACCCGCCGCGCAGTTGAGACCTTTCGGCAAGGCCATACGTAGAAAGGAGTAACGAAGCAATACTGGAGCACAACGAAGGAGTCGCAAATGGAGCGAGGAATGGAATCGCCGCGACGCAACGGCAGCCGCCGTCTGCTCGGATTTATCTTGATCGGGCTTGGTGTGCTTTTCCTGCTTATGCAGATGTCCTTTTTAGCAATGACCAGAATACCGCGCTACGCCGCCACACGCGTCGTCCGCGACGTCCGTGTGGCGGTGACCGCCACCCCGGTCCCGGTCAGGCCGGAGGTGGATCGGCAAATGGAATACGCTGCTGCCGAGGCCGAGCGTCAGATGGCGTACGCTGAAGGAGAAGTGGAGCGTCAGATGGCGTACCTCGAGGAAGAATTAGAACGCCAGATGGCGTACGCTGAGCGCCAGATGGAGTACGCCGAGCGCCAGGTCGAACGTGCGATGCGCGAGGTTGATCGCGAGATGGCCCACGCCGAGATCCGCATGGAGCGCGCCGGCCTGCGCAGAGTCCTGTTCGCGCCGCCGTTCGGCAGGCTGACCATGTTCGGCAGGATGCTGAGCGGCGCGGTGACGCTCACGACCTTCGCGCTGCTGGGTCTGGGGGCCTTCCTCCTCGTACGGGAGTTCAGCCGGAACCGGGGCGGCCAGCCGAGCACTCCGCCCGCAACCGGGCCTGAGGCGGACCGGGCGCGCGAGTAGCACACACAGCCGCGCAGGCTTGAAACAGGCAGAGCCGTCTCCAGCAGGAGGCGGCTCTGTTGCTTTTACGGCTGGCGGTTGTTCTGAAGCTCCGGGGGGAAGACAACCTGCTCCTTCCCGGCCAGCTTCTGCTGGATGCGGTCGATGATGATCGAGATGTGCTGCTCGTTCGTCACGAAGTTGAGGTTCTCCGCCGGGATGGTCAGCACCGGGCACCAGTCAAACTCCGCGATCCACTCCTCATAAAACCCGGCCAGCAGGCTCAGGTACTCGGCGGTGATGCCCGTCTCGATGTCCCGCGCGCGCTGCCGGATGCGCTCCAGCAGGACGGGCACGCTGGCGTCGAGGTAGAGCAGCAGGCTGGGGCGCGGCAGCGACTCGACCACGAGGTCGTACACGCGGCGGTAGGCCAGATAGTCGCGGTCGGTCATGTTGCCCATGCTGTGCAGCGCCCGCGCAAAGATGTGTGCGTCCTCATAAATACTGCGGTCGATAATCGCCGAGCGCGGCAGCGCGGCCATGCGGCGGTGCATCTCCGCGCGGTCGCCGAGGAAGTACACCTGTAGATGGAACGACCACTTGCGCATATCGGCGTAAAAGTCGGGCAGGAAGGGGTTGTCCGATACCGTCTCGTAGGCGGCCTCCCACCCCAGCCGCGTGGCGATGCGCTCGGTGATGGTGGTCTTGCCCGCGCCGATGTTCCCGGCGACGAGCAGCAGGTGCTTGGTCATGGGCAGTGCTCCGAGGTGCTCAGTCTTGCAATCCGTCAGCGTGAAATTGGCTCCCGTAGTGTACCCAATGTCACGGAGAGCACCAGTCGACAAAACAAAAACTGCCGCGACGTTTAGTCGCGGCGGGCATCGCATGACCTCGCTCCCGGCGCATCTATGACTCGCCGGGGGCGAGGGCTAATAACTATACGACGCGAGGAACGCCCGCCGGGCGAGGTCGGTGTCGGCGGAGAGCACGAACACCCAGTCCCCGTTGGCCCAGGCCGCGTGGAACTGGCTTGCAAAGGTGAAGAACACGCCGTCGCGCTGGCCCAGGCCGGGGTCGGGGCCGACGTCGGTTGCGGATGGCGGCAGCGTGGCAAGCGCCCGCTCGACCTGCTCGGTGGCCACCTGCCGCACGCGCAGCGTCACCGTACCCTCCGCCGCCTCGTACACGGCGACATCCACGCCCGTTTCCTCGTCGATGCCGGGGCCAGCCGTCCGCGTGAAGTTCCCCACCTCGGCGGGGAACAGCGCGTTCAGATCAAGCTCGGGCGCGGCGCAGCCGGTGAGGAGCACTGGCAAACAGGCCGCGAGCAGAACGAGCACGGTGAGCGGTCGGCGCACGGGTATGTCTCTCATCATGGCACAGGGAGGTCAGACGGCGCGCACATGCCGCGCTAGAAGCCGCTCGCGGCGGCAGGCGTGTAGGTGAACATCAGCCAGACGGGCACGTAGATCACGGTGATGACGATGAACGTTACGAAGGCGACGATGCTCAACGAGCCTTTCCAGCTTATATTCTCCGAGCGCAGCGACCACAGGACCAGCGCCATCGCCACAGCGGTCAGCGCCAGCAGCAGGAGGCCAACCAGCGAGCGAAACAGCCAGGGCCGGAAGCCGGAGTAAAACGACACCGCGCCCAGAGTCAGCACAAAGAGCAAAATGGTTAAATTGGTAGAAGATCTCGACACACTATCGCCCCATAACGACACAGCCTGCCGGGGATGCCCTCATCCCCCTGCAGGCTAGCTACCGGCTCAGCAGCCAGGTGATGCCGAACACGACGCCGAACGCAAGCACGGACACGATCAAGGTGAAGCGCAGCACCTGAACAAACTCGTATTTCTTCTGACGGGTCATGTACATGAACGTCATGATGACGCTGCCCACCGCGCCGACGACGAGTATCCACAGGATCGGAGCCGGGAAATCCGTCGCCCTGGTGATCGTGCGGGCGAGCACATATGCGACCAGCCCAATCGAAGCGACCAGAAAACGGACGATGGGGTTTACGAATTCTTTCGTCAAGGAAGCCTCCGGGTGAGAATCGCAACAGAGCATGCCGTATTATAGCCCGGTCATGGGTTGCAGGAAAACGCATACCCTCTGCGACCCCACCCGGTCCCCTCACCCCGGCACGACTGGCTGTCGCGGTGCAGTTGGCGCAGCCAACTAGCCCCTTCTCCCCCTGGTGGGAGAAGGGGCGCTCCGAACCGCCTGTGGCGGCTCGGAGCGGGGATGAGGGGACCCATCCCACTAGCTCCCCGGCGGCTCGTTGAACAGCCGCTCCACCTGCCCCGGCTCCCAGCCGGGCTGGCCGGTGCCCGGATAGACCCAGTCGTCGCGGCGCATCATCAGCGCGCGCAGGTCCATGCGCAGTTCCTCAACGGTCGGGCGGCCCAGATACCACCAGCCGTTGTAAATCTTGTAGATCGTGCGGTCGTGGTCCAGCACGAACGTGTACGGGATGTAGATGTGCCCGTGCAGGTCGTCGGTCGTATCGACCATCTGCAACTCATACAGCAATGAGCGGTCCTCATCGACGAGGAAGGTCCACATCGCGCCGGACGAGTCACGCAGTTCCATCGCATCGAGCCGGTCGCCCGCCATGACCGTGATCAGGGTGCAGGAGTTAACGAACAACTCCGGCTGGAAGTGCTGGACGAGGTTCAGGGCCATGCGGCGCTCCTTCGGGCAGAACGCCCCCCGGCTGAAGTGCAGCACGCCCGGATAATCGCCAAGCAGGCGCGACAGCCTCCACATGCGCCCGCTGACTTCCGGCAACTCAAAGTCCGGGAACTGGTTACCGACCCGCAGATCCTCCCGCATCGGGAGGCGAATATCGGTGTCGCGCTCGGTTGTCATGGGTAATGCTCCTTTGCGCTGGCCTGCTCTCTGTCCGAGTCTACCGAACCGGAAAACCACAATCCCATGTGCAGCGCCCGGTTTCGAATCTGTATACTGGTTAGGGGAGATTTGTGGAAAAGCAGGCCATCAAGGGGGACGGCATGAGCCAGCAGAACAATACCATCGACGTGTACATCGAGACGGGCGAGAAGAAGGTGTTCGCCGTGGCGGCGGACTGGCCGGGCTGGAGCCGGAGCGGGAGCGACGAGGCGTCAGCGCTGCAGGCGCTCGCCGACTACGGCCCGCGCTACGCGCAGATCATGAAACGGGCCGGGCTGGACTTCTCGCCGCCCGCCGGGGTGGAGGCGTTCAGGGTTGTTGAGCGGCTCGAGGGCGGCTCCGGCACGGACTTCGGCGTGCCGGGCGTGGCGCCCCCCGCCGACACCCAGCCGGTGAGCGAGGACGATCTGCGCCGGTTTGAGTTGATCATGCGGGCCTGCTGGGAGGCATTCGCCGGGGCCATCGCGGCGGCGCAGGGCCGGGAACTGCGGAAGGGTCCGCGCGGCGGCGGGCGCGACCTTGAGAAGATCGCGCGGCACGTGCTCGACGCCGGGCGAGCCTACCTGAAACAACTCGGCTGGACGCCGGGCCCGGGCGACGCGCCGGACGTGCAGGCCGAGATCGACCTGTTGCGGCAGGAGGAGGTCGAAGCGATGGCGGCGAAGGTACGCGGCGAGCTGCCGGAGCAGGGTCCGCGCGGCGGGGCGCGCTGGCCGCTGCGGTACTACGTGCGCCGCGCCGCCTGGCACGTGCTGGATCACGTGTGGGAGATCGAGGATCGGGTGCAGGGGTAGAGGTGAGGGCGGAACGAGTTGGCAGGCGAAAAGTGATCAATCTTGTTGCGTACGCTTGTCGAGAAACTTGTCTTGATATATTTCCTCGGCCCAGTCAGGAATACTAGGTGCTAGTCCCATTGAGGTCCACTTGACTGTTGCGTCAATGACGAATTGCAGGCACCAGTTCGCGTCACTAGACACGAGATCTACATCAGGCCAGCCAAAACTCGGACCGCCAAAAGTGATATCAACATGCGGCGTGAAGGAATGAAACCGCTTGTAGTCCACAAGATCGATTCCCGTAGCAACCAACAATGCGTAATTGGCTGCGTTTCTTGAGTTTTCGTCAAGTCGTCGAACTATATCTTCCAAAACTCTCTCAAGTTCGTTCCGGAACTCGTCGATCCCGGGCCATCTCGAGCGAAAAGGATGATGAAGAAACAGCGCGTGCCTTACAAGATGAGGATCAGTATCGAACTGACTCCCAACAAGACCTTCTGTAACGGACTCACTTGCCCACACAAAAGCCAACTTGGCAAGAGCAACTGCAGTTCGGTGCTCTTCCTGCTCCATTTCAGCGACTGCCAAAGTAAGTAATTTTCTGAGTCTCGAATTGTCTACTGCCTCCAATTGAGAAACCGCTTCAAAGTCAAGATCAAAATACGTCCTATAAGCTTCTGTTAAAAATCTCCGAGTATAAAGCCGGAACTCATCCATAACTGCGGTTGAAGGTTCAACCGCATCGTGTTGCACTAGATTACGATGGGTGTTCAGATTGCGAATTTGCTGTCGATATGGCAGCTTTTTTCCTTGGTTTTTCAGTATTGGATTGTTGGCGATTTCATTGACTAAATCATCGAACCCTATATTCAATTCCTTCGTAGGGCGAATCTCATAATGAAGCATTACCGCTTTGAGAACGATTTCGATAGCATTGTGAAAATTATGGACTGCGATCATCTTGTTAAGTGCGCCATGGTGTTCCGAGTGATCATAACCGTGCAAAAAAAGCTGTTTAGCAAGTAGCAAGCGTCTAAACGTAGGCTTGTCCATCTGTAAACTCCAAACTTCCTCGTTAGTAATGGTTGATATTTTATGCTCCTAGGAACAGATTCACTGGACGACCTCCTCCTACTCTGGGAAAAAGCCCTTCACTTCTTATCTGTCCATTATCTACCATCTGATTTCAGCCACCTAACACGCACTGCACCAGCTTATGGAGAGCGAGGATCGGGTGGAGGGGTAGAGGGAATCACATGTCCCGCTATGCCGATACACCAGGTCTTTTTAACTCACTGAGCTGCGAATACAATTCCTTTCCTAGCGTCTCGATGATATCTATCCCTGATTGAATATCGTCTGGGTCAACAACGTATTTGGTGCGAAGCAGTGCAGGGTCACAGCCTGTTTTCCGGATGAAGTCGTCGTCAATTTCGCCAAAATTGTGTTCCCACAAGTGCCGGACTTGGAACAGAAGATATGCCTTCTCGTACTCACCAGCTTTCAACAGATCTCGGAGGTGTAACCCCAACAGTTGCTGTATTACATCGTCAAGAGCATCCAGATTCTGAAATAGATTACGTGGCCTGTCTGGCAGAAGATCCTTGAACTCATGGCGAAGTTTTTTGCCAAGCGCATCAAAGGCGGCGACAAGGCGGCTGAGTGTACTAGCTAGGTGCTCGGCTAGATATTCTGTATCTTCTGCCGGAATGCGTAAGCGTAGAGCCAAGTGCTTTCGAACGTGTTTGAGAGAATTCGCAAACATCGCCATTGCTGTCATTCGTGTGCAATCCGGGCAACGTGAAAACACGTCAAAGACAGCAAATTCCAAGCCACATTCTTCACACACAATGACTGTCTGGAGTTCGTCTTCTTTGTAGTATCGTATTGGAATGTGGCTCGGTTTATAGTTCACTTGCAATTTGATGAAGCTGTTGCGAGTCCGTCTTGAGAGGGGCCCAAACCTACGCTTGATTTCCTTCCCAATCCAGTCTTGCGCTTTTCGCAACGCAACTGATCTGGCGTACTCCCACTGCTCCGGCGTTGTGAACTCAGAACTGTCGCCCTGAAATCCACAATAAGGACAATTGCAGACGCGCGTGGGAAGCCCCGTTCCTGGCTTGAGTCGGAAATACTGATCACAACTTGGGCAAACTCGGCCTATCATCCCGTCTTCCCCGACTGGGAGCGCAATTGTCCATTGAGGATCTCTTGTCATTAGCTTTCTCCGAGACAGTAACTGGGGCAAACCGAGTCCTACGAAGAGCACTGTAGCGCGGGGCGGCCCCTCCCCGGAAAAGGCCGCCCCGTTTCTCATCTACTCGCCATACGCTATAAGCTACCCGCCATCCACCCTAGCACTCACTGTAGCCGCAGGCGTAGCACTTACGGCAGCCCTCCTCGTTGACCACCGCCGCCTGCCCGCACTCCGGGCACAGGTCGCCGAACTTGAAGGCCATCTGCCCGGTCGCGGCGGGTGTGCTTGCGGGCCGCGCCTCCGCCTGCTCGTGGTTCCGCGCGTGCAGGTTGCCCTGCTCCGCCCGCTCCTTGCGGTCGGTGAGGTAGTCCATCAGCACCTGCGCGATGCCGTCCGGCAGCGAGCGCACGCGGTTCGGGCCGAGGCCCAGCGACCGCCCGCCGCCGATGCCCTCAAGCTGCCGCACCACCTCCTTGAGCCGCTCGTGGGGCGGCACCGGCGAGCGCAGCCGCAGGATGTAGCTGATCAGGCGGCCCATCGCCTCGCTGACCGCCGCCGTCTCGCTGCCCGCCTTCGACGTGTGCATGAACACCTCGAACGGCTCGCTCTCCCCGTTCTCGTTGACAGTGACGAACATCGTGCCGAGCGGCGTCTCCAGCCGGTACGTCCAGCCGGGCAGCACCCGCGCGCGCGGCTTCTTCTTCTCCGGGCCAAAGAGCGGCAACTCGGCGTCCGAGGCCGGTTCGGCGGCGGGCGCGGTAGACGCGGCAGGCGCGGTCTGCTCCGCCGTCTCCTGCGACTGGCGCTTCCGGGCCGTCTCCGCCGTCTCCAGCACGACCTTCTCGCGCGTGCCCGCCACGTAGACCGTCAGACCCTTACAGCCCAGCTCCCAGGCCTGCATGAAGGCGTCTGCCACATCCTTCTCGGTGGCGGTGGAGGGGAAGTTGCAGGTCTTGGAGATGGAGTTCGACACGAAGCGCTGCAGCACGGCCTGCATCAGCACGTGTTCCTCGGCGGTAATGTCGGAGGCGACGACAAACACCCGCTTGATCTCGTCCGGCACTTCGGGCACGTTCTGGCAGGAGCCGGTCGCGTTGACCTGCTCGATGATCCGCTGCCGCGTGGCCTCGTCCAGCCCGGCATCGATCAGCGCCTGCTGGAAGAGCGGGCTGGTGTACTGGAGCTTCCGCCGCGTGCCCTTGTCGTCGAAGTAGCGGACGTAGGCCAGCGCAAAGACCGGCTCGCAGCCGTAGCCCTCCACGCCCGCCACCGTACTGATCGTGCCCGTCGGGGCGATGGTGGTGTGCGCGCCGTTGCGGATGCCGTGCCGCTTGATGCCCTCAACGATGGCCTGCCAGTCCAGCGAGGGGCGGCCCCAGTCGCGCTTGTAGGGCTTGAGCGGCGTGGGCGGCTCCCACTTCAGGTCGTCCGGGTCGAAGCGGCTGCCCCGGATCGCCAGGAAAGGCCCGCGGTCGCGGGACAGCTCGACGCTCGTGCGCATGCAGTGATAGTGCACGAACTCCATGATCTGCGCGGCGAATTCCTGCCCCTCGTCCGAGCCGTAGCGCACGCCGAGGCGGTACATCAGGTCGCTCAGCCCCATGATGCCCAGCCCGATGCGGCGCACGCGGTGCGCGGCGACCTCAAGCTGCGGCACCGCCGGGACGTACTTGTTGGCGTCCACCACGTCATCGAGGAAGCGGGTGGAAAGCTCGACCGTCTCGCGGAGCTTCTCCCAGTCCACCTGCCCTTCCGGCGTGACGTGCTGGGCAAGGTTCACCGAGCCGAGGCAGCAGTTCTCAAATGGGCCAAGCCACTGCTCGCCGCAGGGATTGGTCGCCTCAAGCTCGTAGAGGTGCGGCACGGGGTTGTCGCGGTTGGCCGCGTCGATGAACAGCATGCCCGGCTCGCCGTTGTGGTGCGCGTATTTGACGATCTTGTTGAACAGGTCACGCGCCCGCACCGTTCTCCATACCGTGCCATCCTGCGGGTTGATCAGGTCAAAGTCCTTGTCTTCCTTCACGGCCTGCATGAAGGCATCGGTCACGGCGACGGAGATGTTGAAGTTCTCGATCTGGCCTTCCTCGGCCTTCGCGGTGATGAACTCCTCGATGTCGGGGTGGTCGACACGCAGCACGCCCATGTTGGCGCCCCGGCGCGAGTTGTGTGTGACAAGGCCGTTAGCCAGATAGGTGTGGTTGCCGTCCACCTCAAGGTCAAGCGTCGGCGCTTCGCCGGCGTCCTCAACAGCCTCAACCGTAACGAACCAGAGGTCGTCGACGGCACATTGCGGGCAAACAACGCCAAAGGGAGAATCGTGGTAGTCTAGTATGCTTGGACCGGAGAAGTCCGGCACGGTCTCCTTTTCGACTATCTTTACCGTTGCTGCACCATCGCGTACCTCGATAGCCGCCGGATAGCCGAGGCCTATCAATAGGATTGCTACCTGCTTGGCAAAGGCAGGGTCCAAGCTATCAACTCCTGGCAAACCAGGAACCTGCCGAGCCTCGTACAGCCCGCGTAGAAAGGCATCGACGACATAGCGCGGGCTGCACCGTATAGCACGAGGCACTTCTGTCATGCGCGACCCAGTTAGCAGCCGGTTTCTGACCAGCAGTTCGCGGATAGCCCCATCTACTTGTGCCCCTCCGACTGCCCGGCCAAGCTCAAGCGCCAGGTCATTGTCCAGCTTCTTATGCTGTTCGGTCGGAAATGGTAGTTCCTGTGAAGCCGAAGTGGGCATATACTGCCCCAGCTTCACAAGGATCGCATCGCCGGGCTGGAGGTCCTCCAGCGCCCGCCACTCCGGCCCGGAATCCGTCATCACCTTGACTTTGTGATTCGGCGTACCCGTCAACTCAAGGCCGGCATCGGTTGTGACCCGCAGCACCCGGGCGACACCGTTGTTGTAACTGGCACCTGAGCGGCGCCAGCCCTCGTCCGTAGCGACGCGCAGTTCGTGCTCGTCCCACGTGCCCGGCTCGCGGTGTGTGACGATCTCGTCAAGGCGCAGCAGGCCCCGATCCGTCATGACCAGCGTGTCCGGCACGAGGCAGCCCCCCTGCGCGATCTCCCCAAAGGCCTGATCGTATACCCGCAGGAAGCCCACCGGGCCGGTCGCCTCGCCGTTGCTGCTTGAGACGCGCGCCCCCTTCGGGCGCAGGCGGCTGAAGCTGAAGCCGTTGCCGCCGCCGGTCTGCTGGATCAGCGCGGCGTTGCGCAGCGTCTGGAAGATGCCCTCCTCCTCGCGCCCCATGTCGTCGGCGATGGCCAGCACGAAGCACGCCGCAAGCTGCCCCAGCGGCGTCCCCGCGCCGGTGAAGGTCGGCGAGTTGGGGAAGAAGCGCTTGCTCGTCAGCAGGTCGTAGAACTGCTCGGCAACCGCCTGCCGATCCTGCCCGTGCGCCTCCTCCGGCTCGGCGACATGCCACGCCACGCGCCAGAACATCTCCTCGATGGTTTCGACGGGTTTGCCATCAGGCCCTTTGCGCAGGTAGCGCTTTTCGAGCACGGTACGCGCATTTTCGGACAGGTCAATGCCCCGTTCAAGAGGCGGGCGCTGCCCGTAGACTCTCGTCTGGTCTGGTTTCTCTACCTGATCGACCACAAATACTCCCTCCTGGCATGCTGCGGCCTGATGCCTTCAGCATATCAAACGACAAGATGCCTGTGCAGTTTATTGCTTTAGCGGGGCTGAGCGTGATGCTCGTTGCTGTACTTTTGTTTGAGGAGTCGCTCGATCTCACCCTGAACGGCTGCCAGGTCTTCCAGCCCCAGGAAGACGATGGCATAGCGGATGTACGCGATCTCATCGAGGTCGCGTAGCCCCTCGATGACCATCTCCCCGATGACCCGGCTGGAAACCTCACCCAGGTTTTCAGCGCGGAGCCGGGCCTCGATACCGGCGATCAGACGGTCGATAGCCGCCTCGGAGATGGGCCGCTTGGCGCAAGCCGTCAGGATGCTCCGGCGCAGCTTCGCACGGTCGAACGCCTCGCGGCGAAGCGGCGCCCCACCCGGATTGTCCTTGATGACGAGCGGCAGCTCGGCCCTCACGCGCTCAACCGTGGAGAAGCGCTTTCCGCACACCTGACAGAGCCGCCGCCGCCGTATCTCGTCGTGTTCAGGGTCCGACGTCGTGTCAACGACGCGGGACTCAGTCGCACCACAGAATGGGCAATGCATGAGCTGCCTTTCGCCTTTGGATCTATCGTTTGCGTCGCTGCAATCCGTGTTGGGTGGAGTCGCCGTAGCTTATCATGGGGACAGATCGGGCGCAACCGGGCTAAAGGGGGGCTATCTTAAAACTTGCCCGGGGGCGTGTTTTTTTAAGAATGCTCAGAAACAAATTCTGACAATATTCGTCCCATCTTCCGACCCTCCATTAACCCGATCCGGGGGCCGCTTCTCCTCTTTCCGGCGCACCACAGGCAAAGCAAGAAGTCCGCTCCAGTTTATGGTATCATCATTTAAGACTAATTTTGCCTTCTATATTTTTCGTTCACCTTGAGATCGAAAGGGATATCACTGTATGGCTATACGTGTCGTCTTCGTGTGCCTCGGCAACATCTGCCGCTCGCCGATGGCAGAAGCGGTCTTTGCAGACATGGTAGAAAAGGCAGGGCTGAGCGACCAGATTATCGTGGACTCGGTGGGAACCGGGTCCTGGCATGTTGGCGAACCGGCACACGAGGGCACGCAGAGAGTGCTGCGAGCGCACGGCATCGACTTCCAGCACGTCGCCCGCCAGATCAACGCGAACGACCTGCACGAGGCAGACTACCTGATCGCGATGGACCGCAGCAACCTCGCCGCTATCCGCCGCCTGGGGCCGACAAACGCCGAGATCGGCCTGCTGCTGGACTACGCCGAGGGCGTGGACGAGACGGACGTCCCCGACCCGTATTACACGGGCGGGTTTGACTATGTGTATGAACTGGTTGTGGCGGGCTGCCGGGGGCTGCTCGACCACATCCGTGAGAAGGAGGGTATTCGCACCTGATCGGCCACCTGGGGAGGAGGAAAGGGGCACGATACACAAATAACCGGAGAAGGGCAGTTGCACATGAAACCGGGTGGGTATCTGTCAGACGACTTGAAGCAGGCTATCAGCCAGACACTGCGCGCGGCGGGGGACGACAGCCCGCTCAAAGAGGTCTCAACCGTCGGCGGTGGTGACATCAACCACGCGGCGCGTGTCACGACGGCACAGAACCGCTATTTCGTCAAGTGGCACCAATCTCCCCCTCCCCGATTCTTCGACTGCGAGGCGCGCGGTATATGCCTGCTGCGCGATGCCGGCGCTGTCCGCGTGCCCGATGTGATCGGGCATGGGCGCGTCCCGAACAGCCACACCGAGTACCTTATTCTGGAGTGGATCGACCGTAACGGAAGCCGGTATAACGCCGCCCGCGAGCTGGGGCGGCAGCTCGCCATGCAGCACAAGCAGGTCTACCCCAGCTACGGGCTTGAGTACGACAACTATATCGGCGAGCTGCCACAGAAGAACCGCCGCACCCGCTCCTGGGTTAACTTCTACCGCAGTGAGCGGCTCGGCGTCCAGCGCGACCTGGCGGCACAGCGGGGCCTCCTGCCCCGCGAGCGCGCCCGCCGCCTCGACCAGCTCATCGAGCGGCTGGACAGGTGGCTCGACGAGCGTCTTACGCACCCGTCGCTGTTGCATGGCGACCTCTGGGGCGGCAACTGGATGGTCGCGCTGAGCGGCGAGCCGGTCATCATCGACCCCGCCGTGTACTTCGGTGACCGCGAGGCCGACCTCGCAATGACGGCACTCTTTGGCGGTTTCCCGCCGGACTTTTATCAGGCCTACAATGAGGTCTTCCCGCTGGCGCCTGGCTATGAGGAGCGCCAGCCCCTCTACCAACTCTACTACCTCCTTGTTCATCTCAACCTGTTCGGCGAAAGCTACGGCAGCCGCGTCGACAGCATTCTCAGTCGATACGTGGGCTGACAGCGCAGGCATGGCGTTGCCATGCCCGCCAGCCATCGTCATTGATCAAACAGGAGTCCCGCCGCGGCGGGAGCTTCCGGCCTGTTACGGCTGGTTCGTCGCTGGCGGAATGCGTGCTCAATCTGTGCTACAATAGGCGGGTAAGTCTTATCGGACGTCATAACGTGAGCACACGCGAGGCGGTTGGATGAGGGATAACCGGCAACTGGACTTCCCGTTGCCAATTGGATTAGACGACGAAGAACTGGCCGAGTTCCGGCGCCGCCTGAACGCGATGCGCGCCAGCGAGGTGCAGCCCGCACGGCTGGACACGCCGCCCGCGCTCCCGGAGGGCGATCCGGGTTATGTTACACGGCGCAGCTTCGGCATCTCCACCCGCTCGATCGTCAGCGCGGGTGTGTTCGTCTTGATGCTCGTCGTCACGATCATCTTCCTGCTGAACCAGGCGCGCGGGCGTGAGAACTCTCTGGAATTTGAGCTGCCCCCCGACGGCGAGAGCGTCAGCGTGCCGACCGGACAGCCGGTCAGCCTGCCGCCGATTGAGTTCGACGCTCCCGCCGTGATCATCTCGACGTTTGGCTCGGTGTCCTTGCGAGATGTCGACGGGCTGCCGCCGCGCGAGCCGCGCCGGGGTGAGGCGCTCGTTGCCGGGATGCACATCGAAACCGGGGCGAACGGCTACGCCGTGTTTGCCATGAAGGATGGCACCGCTATCGTCCTGGAGACTGAGTCCGTGCTTGGCGTGAACAGCCTTACAAGCACAGACGGGCAGCCGGCCATCAACCTCCAGGTCGTGAGTGGCAACGTCTTCGTCTTCCAGTACCCCGGACGCGGCCCGACCAACGCGGTGGTCGAACTGCAGTCCGCCGGCTCGCTGACGAGAGTTAACGGCGCCTCGGCCAGCGTCTTCATCCCGCTCTTCTGGAGCCAGGGCGAGGCGAACCCCGGCAACGCCATTATTAACTGCCTGATGGGCGGCTGCTATGTCGAGTCAACGCTTGGCGACCGGGCGCAGATGCAGCCCGGCAGCCGGGTCGAAGTCCTCGCATCCGGCGCGATTGGTGATATTGTGGCGCTGACCCCGGCGGACATCGACCGGGCGCGAAACGCGTTTGTCGTCGCACAGAACAGCGGCCTGCTGGCCGAATACGTCTTCGAGGTCGCGACGCTGCCTGAGACACCTGAGCCGACATCGACCAGCGAGGCCGGGTCGGAGGAAACGCCGACAGATCAACTGGCGACCGCTGCTGGCGGGCAGCCCATTCGCCCGACCGCCCTCCCCACGCCAACTACGGGGCCATTCTGTGGGGACAACGTATGCAACGTGCCAGGCGAGAACTCGCTCACGTGCAGCACCGACTGCCTCTGCGTGAACGATGGCGTCTGCCGTGCGTCTCAGGGCGAGGGCCCCAACTGCGCCGACTGCGCGCCACCGCCCCCGCCCAAGTTGGACAGGCCGCCGGTCCGCCAGATCGTGCCAACGAGCAAGCCACAGCCAACTCCAACCCGGACGCCGCGCCCGACCAATACGCCCAAGCCCACGCTGACCAACACGCCCAAGCCGACCCTGACGCCGGTTCCGCCGACGGCAACGCCTGTCACACCAACGGCAACGCCCACCACGCCGACGCCGACACCGACCGACACGCCGACCGACCCGCCCACGACCGAGCCGCCGCCAGAAACAACCGAGCCGCCGCCGGAGACGACCGAGCCGCCCACAACGGAGCCGCCGGAAACGACCGAACCGCCGCCAGAGACGACTGAGCCACCGACGGAGCCGCCGACCGACCCGCCGGGAGAGGGCGGCGAGGCGATACCCTGAGGACGCGTAGCAGGCAAGCACAGTTCCGCCACCGTTCAGGCCGCCATGCCTGAACGGTTTTTTCTGGGGATGTGGTTCGCATAGGTGGGATTTTTCGGCCTTTCGGTGAGGGGAGAGTGTGTTACAATTCGGGGCCGATACCGCCTTGATGTCGACGACGAGGATTTTGGCATTTGAACAACGAACTCAGCACCGCCTTCAAACGTATCGAATCCCTGATCACCCGGCCAGCCGAGTCGCTCGACGACCCGGAGGAGCGTGAAGCCGAGTTCCAGCGGCGGCTGGAGCGCACCCGCCACCTGATGCACGAACTCGACGACCCGCAGAGCAGCATGGACATCATCCACGTCGGGGGGACCTCCGGCAAGGGATCGATCTCCATCCTGTGCGAGTCGATGCTGAAGGAGATGGGTCACCGCGTCGGCACGCACACCTCACCCTACCTCCAGACGCCGCTTGAGAAAGCCCGCGTGAACGGCAAGCTCATCAGCGCACCGGATGCCATCCGGCTGGTGGATCGCGTCATGAAGGGCGTGGAGGCGCTCGCCGTTTATGACAGCGCGCTCGGCAGCCCGCACTATGCCGAAGCCTGGCTTGGGCTCGCGCTGCGGCACTTTGCGGACGAGGGATGCGATGTCGGTGTGATCGAGGTCGGCATGGGCGGGCGCTACGACGCCACCAACGTGGTGATGCCGCGCGTCAGCGTGATCAGCACCGTACACTACGACCATACCCGCGTGCTCGGCGAAACGCTCGACGCGATTGCGTTTCACAAGGCGGGGATCATCAAGCCGGGCGTGCCGGTCGTCGTCGGCGATGTGGCGGATGTCGCGTGGCAAGTTATCGAGGAGGAGGCCTCACGGCGCGGGGCGCGCACCATCCGGCTCGGGCGCGATATTCACTACCAGCCTATCGAACTGACGCGGCATGGCGGGCGCTTCACCTATCACGGGCTGAAGCTCACACTAGAAGACGCGACCGTCGGGCTGCTGGGCCAGCACCAGCTTGCCAACGCGGCGCTCGCACTCGCCGCGCTGGAGCTTTACGCCGAGGCGCAGGGCTTTGAACTCGACGAGGCGGCACTGCGGCGCGGCCTGGCGAATGCGTGCTTCGCCGGGCGGCTGGAAGTCATGCAGACGAACCCGCTCGCCGTTCTGGACGGTGCGCACAATCAGGAGAAGATCGGCGCGCTGCTGGCCGCTATCCCCCAGGTATTTGACTACAACCGTCTCATCCTTGTGCTGGGGATGCTCGAAGCCAAAACCGTCGAGCCGATCATGCAGGCGCTCGCGCCACTTGCCGACGAGGTTGTGACGACCTACCCGAAGGTGAAGGGCAAGCCCGCCATCCTCGCCGAGGACCTGGCCGACCTCGCCCGGGCCGCCGGAGTCAGCCGCGTGGAGGCCGAGCCTGTGCCGCTTGCCGCGCTGGAGCGGGGCCTCGCGCTCGCCGGGCCGGATGACCTCGTGCTCGTCACGGGCTCGCTGTACCTCATCGGCATGGTGCGCTCGCACTGGCACAGCGTCGAGGAGATCATTACGCAGCGCACGATGTTCCCGAACGGGCACCCGTAGCCGCGCTCGCAGTCCTGTTACAGTCGCGCCGCCGGTGCCAGGGAATGTTATACTACGCAGGTAGGACAGGAGACAGGAGCCGCCTGCCATGACCGACAGCAAACCATCCTACCCCAACCAGCCCACCGACGATGACACTCCCGACCGGCGCGAGCCCGGCTTCCGGGTGTCGTCGTCCGCGCGGTCGATCCTGCGGCGGCTGTATCCTGAAGAGGTCGAACGCGCCCGCCGCCACGGGACCACCCCCTTCACGACCGACCCCACCGACCCGCACGACCGCATCGACCTGAGCGAGCTTGACGAGCCTGTCGCCGAGAGCCTCGGCGATGACCCGGACACGGCGCTCGCTACTATCGAGGAGAAGATGGCGCAGGTCACGCGGGAGCTGACCGAAGGGCAGATCAACCAGGCGCAGTTTCAGGCGATCTACACGCACTATGCCGAGCAGAAGACGCTCATTCTGCGCCTGCTCTCGCGCGATCCGCACACCGACGCCTGGCAGCGCGCCGCCTCGGAGGGCTACACGGGCATTCTGCGCAAGCGGCACGCCGCCCGCCTCGAAGGGCTCGCCATTTACGACAACTGGACGGGCGGCATCATACGGGTGTTCGGCACAGTGGACGTGCCGGAGCGAACAATCGCCCCCCTGCTGGAGAGCCTTCGTGACCGGGATACCGACCTGCCGGAGCAAAGACGCCCGCTCAGCACGCAGATCGAGGGCGGTCGCTGGCTCTCTTATTACCGGGGGACGTTCGTTACGGTGCTCGGTGTGTACTCGGCGGAGCCATCCGCCGTGCAGTTGATCCAGCAGGCCAACCTGCACGAGCAGTTCGAAAAGGTGAACCACAACCTGCTGGAAATCGGCTACGCCGATGCCGACGACCTGGCCTATCCGCAGCAGGCGCTTTTCGACGACAACCCGCGCTGAGTTTTCACCAGCCCGGCAGCACAAAACGTCCCCGGCCCAGGCCGGGGACGAATGTATTCGATGCAGCCCACATCCTCCCTGCGGTGCGCAGGGAAGCGACGGTTCAGGTTAGCCGGGCCACGCGGTGAAGGCTGTGCCCACCTAGTCGTTGCTCTGCTCCCGGTAGCGGCGGCGCAGGAAGGCCGGCATGTCGATGTTGTCCTCGAAGCTGCGCGGCTGCTGCTCGTCGACCGACGCCGGGCGAGACGCAGGCACGTCCAATCCACCCGCCTCCGGCTTGGCAGCCCCCTCGTTGCCAAAGCGCGGGCGAGCGGTGCGAAGCTGGCCGAAGCCCGTCGCGATGACGGTGATGCGCATCTCCTCGCCCATCGACTCGTCGACGACCGCGCCGAAGATCAGGTTGGCGTTCGGATCCGCGGTTTCCTTAATGATCTCGGCGGCCTGGTTCACCTCGTACAGCGAGAGGTCAGGGCCACCGGTGATGTTGAACAGGATGCCGCTCGCGCCGTTGATCGTCACATCAAGCAGCTCGTTGGTGATCGCCATCTGCGCTGCCTTGCGCGCGCGATCCTCACCGGAGGCATGGCCGACCGCCATCAGCGCAGCCCCGCCCTCCGCCATGATCGTGCGGACGTCGGCAAAGTCGAGGTTGATCAGGCCGGGCACGGTAATCAGTTCGCTGATGCCCTGGATACCCTGGCGCAGCACATCGTCGGCAACCGAGAAGGCCTCTTTCAGGCTGGCTCGCTTGTCGACAATCTTGAGCAGGCGATCGTTCTGAATGACGATCAGCGTGTCCACTGCGTTCTTGAGCCGCTCGATGCCCTCGATGGCGACCCGCTCGCGCTGCCGCCCCTCAAAGCTGAAGGGCTTGGTCACCACGCCGATGGTCAGCGCGCCCGACTTCTTGGCGATGTCGGCGATAATGGGCGATGCACCGGTGCCGGTGCCACCGCCGATCCCCGCCGTGATGAAGATCATGTCCGCCTCGCCAACGATCTTGGCAAGGTCATCGCGGGATTCCTCTGCCGCCTTGCGCCCCACCTCCGGGTCGCCGCCTGCGCCAAGGCCGCGGGTCAGCTTCTTGCCGATCTGCACCCGGTGCTTGGCAAGCGACGAGTCCAGGGCCTGCGCGTCCGTGTTCACGGCGACGAAGTCGACGCCCTGCATACCTTCTTCAATCATGCGGTTCACGGCATTGTTGCCGCCACCGCCCACACCGATCACCTTGATCTTGGCGTAGGACGATGACTGAGCTTCCTGGTCCACCATGGGTATTTCTCCTGGCTAATGCTGTGGATCACCGCTGAGGACTGACCCACCCTGATCCGTCCGGATTGTTGGCTGATTATGCGATTATATACCAACTTTTGGCATATAGACGCACGAGGTAACCACCCCACATATCCTCATTATCAATAAAGTGAAAAATGATGCAACTAAAAACGGGAACTTGTACGTATTTTTGCCCGGCGGCAGTACAAGCGCCATCCGGCCCGGAAGCCACCACCCCGTTATTCGTCGGGCAGCAGCCGCTTCAGCAGGTTGCCGATCTTATCGCCGACAGCGAGGCCGCCGGAGCGCCGGCCCCGGCGCGGGCTTGTGCCGAGGCTGTCCGCCATGCCGCTGTCGAGCCGCCGCGCGAACTGCAGCAGCCCTACCCCGGTCGCATGCTGGGGGATCTTCAGCTTGTCCACCAGCCCGGTGATCTTCTCCGGGTGGGCGATGCGCGCCGGCATATGCAGGATCGCGCTGGCGTTGTGCCGGATGTTCTTCAGTGCGGACGTGCCGCCGGTGAGCACCGCACCGGCGGGCAGCAGGCCGTCGTAGCCCGAACGCTTAAGCTCCTGCACGACGAGCGTGAAGATCTCGTCCACACGCGCCTCGATGATCTGCGCGAGGTCGTAGGCCAGAAGCTGCGTGGGCATGTCCTCCCCAAACGGCTGGATTGTGACGATCTGGTCGGTCGGCACGGTGTCGGGGCGCGAGTTACCATAGTCGATCTTGATGCGCTCCGCCTCGCTGACCGGCAGGTGCAGCACGTGCGCGATGTCGTTCGTGATGTGGTTGCCCCCCACCTCAATGACGGCGGTGTGCCACACCGTCCCCTCGATCACAACGGCGATGTCTGTCGTACCGCCGCCGATGTCGATGAGCACCACCCCTGACTCGCGCTCCGCCTGGGTCAGCACGCTCTCGGCGCTGGCGAGCGGGTTCAGCACGAAGCGGTCAACCTCCAGCCCGGCATCGTTGATGCACTTCTCCAGGTTGCGCAGCGAGGACGCCGCCGCCGTGATGATGTGCGCCTCGACTTCAAGGCGGTAGGCGTGCAGCCCCAGCGGGTTGCGGATGTTCTCCTGCCCGTCGACGGTGAAGGTACGCGGGATGACGTGGATGATTTCGCGGTTGTGCGGCAGCGCGATCGCCTGTGCCGCCTCAAGCGCCCGCTCGACGTCGTCCGGCTCGACCGCGCCCCGGTTCGGGCTGAGGCCCGTCACCCCCCGGCTGTTCACCGAGTGGATGTGCTTCCCGGCGACGCTGACATACGCCCGCCCGATCTCATAGCCGGACGTCCGCTCCGCCTGCCGTTTGGAGGCCCGCACCGCTTCGGTTGCCAGCGCCACATCGACGACGGTGCCCTTGCTCATCCCCTGAGAGGGCTCGATGCCGACGCCAATGATGCGGATGGTCTCGTCGGCGCCGATCTCGCCGACGAGCGTGCAGATCTTCGTTGTGCCGACGTCAACGCCGACGACGATGCGTTCTGTGCTCACCGTTTGGCTACTTTCTCACACTGTGTACTGGTTGCATACCTCAACGCGCGATTCGATAGAACGGCGCATCGGGGTTGCTGACATCAATATACACCGGAACCAGCCCGCGCGCTTCCAGATCCTCGATGAGCGTCTCGTAGACCGCGAGCTTGATGTCCATATCAGCCCCTACCCCGAAGTAGCCGCGCCAGCCCCGCCCATCCTGGTAGCTCAGGCCATGCACGGGATCGTAGTATAGCATCTCAATGTTGCTGCGTAGAGTCTTGAGATGCTGCGTACCGGCGACAACAGCGGGGTCAATCGTGATCTCCCCTGCCTCCGAGCACGCCGGGCCGGGGCACTGGAAGGGGATCTCCTCCCCCTCGTTGACGACCCGCACCAGCGAGGGTATCTCCACCCGCTCAGGCATGAGCCTCCCCTGGCTGTCTACCCAGTAGCGCCACTCGCCCTGTTCCCACACGATGGCTGGTTCCCGCTCCTGCACGAGGATAATCACCCGCGCGGGCCACTCGACAATCACTTCGGCGGATTCAAGGCTGGGCGAGGTGGCGACGCGCTGCGCGACCTCCTCCGGGTTCACCTGCAGGATGTGCTTGTTGGCAATGCCGCTCAGCGTGTAGATCTCCTCCGCCGGGACGTAGGTTGTGCCCCCGACCTCGACACGGCTGACGATGAACGTCTCGCTCGTGAAGAGGAAGATCAGGCCGCCGGCAGCCGCCAGCGCGAGAGCAAGGCTCACCCATCGCCACTTGAAACCGGCTACGGTTGGGATCCGCAGGCCGACACGGATCCGGCGGCGGACGGTCGGCTTGCGGGCGTGGCTGCGTCGGGGCGTGCGAACGGTACGCTGCTTCATGTCCATTGATTATACTCGGCCCCCGGCGGAGCGCAGGTCCGTCGAGCGTTCTGCGCCCACCAGGGAAAGCAGTGAGGACACATACAACCAGCCAGATGCGTCTAGCTCTCCGGCTCGTAGGTCGTCTTGCTGCGCTTCTTGTCGGCGTGACGCTCCAGCGCAAGCTGGATCAGCCGGTCGATCAACTCCGGGTAAGGGATGCCCGACGCCTCCCACAGCTTCGGGTACATGCTGATCGACGTGAAGCCGGGGATGGTGTTGATCTCGTTCATCCACAGCTCGCCGGTCTCGCGGTCGAGCAGGAAGTCGCAGCGGGCCAGCCCGGCGGCGTCAATGGCCTTGAAGCTCGCCACCGCGAGTTCTCTCACCTGCTCGGTGAGGCGCTCATCAAGCGGGGCGGGGATGAGAAGCTTGGCCTTGTCATCGAGGTATTTGTCCTTGTACGAGTAGAACTCGTCACCGGGGATGACCTCGCCGGGGACGGACGCAACCGGGTGTTCGTTCCCCAGCACGCTGACCTCGATCTCCCGCGCGCTGATGCCCCGCTCGACAAGCAGGCGGCGGTCGTAGCGGGCCGCCTCGTCCAGCGCGTCCGCAAGCTGCTCGCGGTCGCGAGCCTTCGTCACACCGACGCTGCTGCCGAGATTGGCGGGCTTTACAAATACCGGGAAGTCCAGGGCGGCCATGACCCGTTCGAGCACGGCTTCGCGGTTTTCCTCCCATTCGGAGCGCAGAACAAGCTGGTAGGGTAGCACCGGGATGTGGTGCGCCTGCATCACCGCCTTGAAGAGCACCTTGTCCATGCCGACCGCCGAACCGGCCACGCCCGACCCGACGTATGGCACGTCGGCCAGCTCCAGCAGGCCCTGCACCGTGCCATCCTCGCCGAAAGGCCCATGCAGCACAGGGAAGAACACGTCGATGGTGGCGATGTCGGTCAGGCTGCGCGAGGTCTCGTTAACCGGCTCGATGGCCTTCAGCGTGGAGTCGCCCGGCTCGCCAAGCAGTGCCGCCGGGCCCGCCGACGGGTCGCCGCTTGTGAGCGCGCGCATCGGGTCGCCGCCCGCGATCCACTGCCCCTGCTTGGTAATGCCGATGGGCAGCACGTCGTACTTGTCCTTGTCGATCGCGTCCATGATAGAGCGCGCGGAGCGGAGCGAGATTTCATGCTCGCCACTGCGCCCCCCGAAGATCACGCCGACTCGAATCCGATTTTTCGCCACGCTGCCATCCTTTGCACTGTTTAAAAAGTAGCCGGGGGTCCGTCCGGCAGAGTATACCGCCGATTGGTGACAGGCCCAATCGGCAGCACCCGAAACATGGCACCCCTCGCCCCAAGTGTCGTCAACAGGTATAATGGCGCGGCGAACCATACCCGAGTACCAGTCAGAGTTGAACATGATCCAGGTTATTTTACCCGCATACAACGAAGAAGAGGCACTGCCATGCCTCCTGAGCCGCCTGGCTGACGTGCGCGCCCAGCACGGGCTGGACCTGCGCGCGCTGGTCGTGGACGACGGAAGCCAGGATCGGACGGCGGCGGTCGTGCAGGAGGCATCTGCCTCGCAGCCGTGGATCCGGCTGGTACCGCACGCCCGCAACATGGGGCTCAGCCAGGGCCTGCGCACCGGCTTCCGCACGGCCCTCGCAGAGAGCCGCAGCCCGGACGACGTGATCATCACGATAGACGCCGACAACACGCAGCCGCCGGAGCTGATCCCGGCGATGGTGGAGGCCATCAACGGCGGCAAGGATGTGGTCATCGCGTCGCGCTTCCAGCCCGGCGCGGAGGTACACGGCGTGCCCGCGTCGCGGCGGCTGTTCAGCTTCGGCATGAGCGTGCTGTTCCGCACCGCGTTTCCCATCCGGGGCGTGCGTGACTTCTCATGCGGGTTCCGGGCCTACCGGGCCGGCACGCTCCAGCGGGCGTACGACCACTACGGTGAGGATTTCATCACCGAGGAGGGCTTTGCCTGCATGGTGGAGGTGCTCTTCCAGCTTGACCATCTCGGCGGGGTGCGCTTCGGCGAGGTGCCGATGGTGCTGCACTACGACTACAAGCCCACCGAGACGAAGATGAACGTCGGCAAGACGATCCGCGATACGCTCGGCGTGGCCTACCGGATGCGGATCGCGCAGCCGCGTGGCGCGCGGCGCCAGGCCGGATAGACAGCACTTGCCCCCACTCCGCAAAATGGCATGGCACGCAGGAATCAGAAGAGCCACCCGCTTGGGTGGCTCTCCAGTGCCGAGGCCCAGACTTGAACTGGGGACCCCATCATTTTCAGTGATGTGCTCTACCAACTGA
>Ga0134093_1000771_pt1 | contig 36628 bp, 30 predicted proteins | sample 4_1taG_FD_94452 | JGI IMG/M metagenome (GOLD analysis project Ga0134093, IMG submission 94452) | Switchgrass degrading microbial communities from high solid loading bioreactors in New Hampshire, USA - 4_13_20_68_A1 metaG | ecosystem: Engineered > Bioreactor > Semi-continuous > Anaerobic >...
TGATGACTACACGGTTCGAGTGGTGATTGAGCAGGAGTTTGCTTTCTAGGCAGGGGCAATGCTTTGCCTCTGCCGGCCACCTATCGTGAGCAAAATGCGGTCAAAGAGCGTGATTAGCAACAAAAAGGCTCCTCACGTTTTGAGACGATCAGCCTGGTTGGGGTTGAGTAGCCATGGGGTGGCCAATCCCAAACGCCAACAGGGATTTCCCGCTCGGGGGCGAATTTACAACTCATAGGAACGAAGCCTTTCTGTTAGACAGTAAGATAGCGAGAGGAGTCTCCCCATGAAGTGCCTGATTCTGGCAGCCGGCTATGCCACTAGGTTGTACCCCTTGACCAAAACCACTCCCAAACCCTTATTGGGGGTGGCGGGTAAATGCATTCTTGAACGCCTATTGGACAAGGTCGAGCTGATCGATGCCGTGGATCATGTGTATGTCGTGACCAACGCCCGATTTGCTCCGGCTTTCCAGGAGTGGGCGAATGACTACCGAGGCCGTAAACCAGTGGCGATCATCGACGATGGGACCACGTCCAACGAGAATCGCCTGGGGGCCATCGGAGATATCCGCTTTTCCATACGCCAAGCTGGTATCGCCGATGATCTTATGATCCTCGCAGGCGACAACTTGTTCGATTTCGATCTGAGGGACTTCGTGCAGTTCTTTGAGGAAAAAGATGCGGACGTGATCACAGCGTATCGAGTCGAGGATCCCGCTCTGCGGAGGAGGATCGGTATCATAGAGCTCGATGATTCGGGCCTCGTCGTGTCTTTCGAGGAGAAACCTCAGGAACCGAAGTCGGAGTGGGGAGTTCCAGCGCTGTACATATATAAGCAGGAGACGCTTAGCTTCATTGAGCGCTATCTTGACGAAGGGAACAACCCCGATGCACCTGGGAATTTCATCCCCTGGTTGATTAAGCACAGGCCAGTTTATGCCTTCAGGTTTGCTGGCCGCTGGTATGATATTGGCACGCCCGAGAGCTACGAGGAGGCGCAGGTGGTGTTCGCGCGATAGCGCGCATTCTGTGTTGGACCGACGGCGAGGTGCTATTTGGCGTGGCGAAATCATCATCGAGTAAATAGACTTCTCTTTCATCAGGTGTTTGTCTCAGAAGATAACGAAACCACGAGAAAATGCCCGGTGATCCATGGGCCGGTTTTGACTTTCCCTGGGGTTGAACGGACGGTTGGACCCATTTCGGTACTGAGGCTCAAGGCGCGTTCTCCGAAAGAGTGAAAGGGTTGCTCCCGGTGTTCTGCGCTCAGATAATAAGTGGGCCACAAGCATCCAGCCTGTGACCCACTCTTTTTTTGTTTCAGTTGGTTTCTACCTAGGCCTTTCGCCCTGCTGTGCTTACTTGTCCAGATACTTCGGCAGGCTCAGCATGTTGGCGAAGAGGCGGTAGCCGCCGGGTACGCCGCCAGGAACCTGACGGAAGAAGGCGTAACCGGTGTAGATCCAGGCGCCCTTGCCGTAAGGCGTCCAGACCATGCCGCCCAGCTGCGGATCTTCGCCCGGGTCATTGCTGGCCATGAGAGGAATGAACCTTTCATCCCATTCGCCCAGGAAGTAGAGGCCGCGTTCCTGATGCCAGCCTTCGAAGTCTTCCTCGGTGATCTTGTTCGGATAGTTGAAGATCGGATGGTCTGGGACCAGGATGGTGATGGGAGCATCCTCACGAGTTACCCGGTCGCTGTTGATCCTGGTCGGGTACGGCGACACGCCCAAGTTGTTCCAGGCACCGCGGTTGTACTGCACGATGAGTACGCCGCCGTTTGCGACCCAATCCAGCAGACGAGCGTTGTTGGCCACCAGGTCATCGCGGTACTCATAGGCGAACCTTGCGGTGACGATGGTGTCGAACTCGTTGAAGTCTACTGTGTCGAGGTTATCCAAGAGCACCACGTTGATCCCTACTTGAGCCAGAGCTTCAGGCATGCCATCGGCAGGACCCATGATGTAGCCGATCTTGAGATCCTTTTCCATCTTCAGATCGAAGAGGGCGATGGAAGCTTCCGCCGGCGAGTAGAGATGATGCCGCTCGACGTGATCGTACTTGATCGTCTGGTAACCATCAGTGTACTTGGTGTCGCCATCGGTTACGACCGCTTGGACCAGGTATTCTTCATTCGGAATTCCCGGCGGGATCGTGACTTCGAACACTACCCGGTGATTCTCACCCTTGCCCTTGATATGCACCGTTTGGAGGGCCGGGGAGACTTTCATCCGTCCATCGACAACAAGCTCTACCTGGACATCCCGTTCTTCAGCCTTGTTGTTCACGATTTGCACCGCGAACTCAAGGGTTTGGTCGGTATCCTGCTGGGTGACTACCCGGATAGCCGGTGACAGCTGAACCGAAATCGGGGTAACCACGGCGGTAGGATCGCGGAACTCGCCGGTGACGGTATCCCTGATCCTGTACTGAGAAGGCTGCAGCATGTTCACAACCTGGCCGTCCACGATCACTTCGGCAAAGCCGTATGCTGGATAGGGCCTAAAGGGCTGGTTGACGATGGAGATGTCCTCGGGCTGAACTACGAGGCTGCCCTGGCTTCCAGGGGTTCCCTTCTCCAGTTCCCAGAAGATCATGCTGGTGGGTGTATCCAGCGGGATGGTCAGGCTGAGGTCCTTGGAGAAGAGGGTGTTCTCCTTAAGCGGCTGATCGATCGGTGTTGTGACGATCGTTTCGCCCGACTTCAGGCCGATCTGGGACAGGGTCACAGGCACCGGACTCCGGTTGATAACCCTAATTGTCGCAGTGAGCTGATCACCAGGAATATAGAGCTCTTCCTTGCTGAACACCTCAAGCTTGAGGCCAGCGGCCTGGATGATCGCCTTCTCAACTTCTTCGATCTTCAGATCCAGGTAGAAGTTGATGTAGTTCTGGGTCGCATCGCTGAGCTCGCTCTGGGCAACATAGGCCTTCACATCACGGAACTGGCCAAGCACAGAGGCGAGGTGCGGAACGACCATCTCGGGGTAGAGCGGGTTGAACACTGCGATGATCCTGTCGATCTCTTCCTGAACAGCCTGCAGTTTGGACCGCAGCTCAGGAACCTTGTCTTCTTCATCGCCGGCATGGCGGGCGATGCCAGAGATAGAGGTGTCGATTCCGTCAAAGAACGTTTCCTCTTTGTCGGCCATGCCCACGGTGCTCGATACAAGCAAGAACTGAGTCTTGGACTGTCCCACATTCTGCAGCTGACCCATGGTCTGGGTGCGGTGATAGGAGCGGGACTCGGAGCCGATCTCGCTGTAAGAACGTCCGAGGAGCGGATTGTACTCGCCGCGATCAGCCGTGAGCGTGGACACGCCGTTCTGGGCGCCCCTCAGGTACACTTTCTGGGTGGTCCAGGGCAGCAGGCCTTCCTCGATCATCTCGGGGTAGGCGTTGGGGTCGGCGGCCAGTTCAATGGCCATCGGAACAAGGTAGCCGGTTGCTTGATGGTGCCCGTGCCCGGTCACGCCCAGATACTCAGACAGGTGATGGTTGAGGATGACATCGGGACGCCACATTCTGATGAAGCGCACCATGTCTTCAAGAACGGTTTCTTGTCCCCACATGGAGAGGGCTTCTTCGAGAGTCTTGGAGAAACCAAAGTCAAACGCCCGGGTGAAGTACTGCTCTCCACCATCGAGCCTTCGCGCTGCCAGGAGTTCTCCGGTACGGACTACGCCCAGGGCATGGTACAGCTCTGGCCCAATGGCGTTTTGACCGCCGTCGCCCCTGGTGAGGCAGACGTTAGCGATGGTTGCATGGAGGCCACGGGAGACGTAGGCCAGCAGAGCAGAGTCATCATCGTCAGGATGTGCGCCGATGGAGGCAAACCGCGCCACAAGGGGGAGCCTCATTAGGGTGTCGTACAACCCCGAAACGCCGGTTTCTTCATACAAAGGACTTGATGGTCTCCAGATGGGCCCTGGATCAATTGTCGCTGCTGAAGCCATTACGCTGGCGCCGAACACTAACACGAAGATCGTTAACAACGCGATCGAGCTTCTCAACCTAGTTCCCTCCTTAGATAGTTAAGTCTTCTGAGTGGCCTTGTTGTGCAGTGACTCTGGAGATACCGATCAGCTCTTTGCTTTTCCTCCTTTCCGAAGACTTTGTTAAGCCGCACAAGTTACCTCCGGAGGTCGCGGGCTTGTTTCTTGGGCCATTTTCTGACATCTGGCACTGAGTTTTTTATGTAACCTAAAAAACCCATTCGCTCCATTGATTCAACGCACCATAAACAAATCCTTCTATTTCGGAAAGAAAATTTACGGCTTTGGCTGCCGCCAGGATCAAAATGTATGTAATGCAGGCGTGGTGCGGTTTTTGGGATCGGTGGGGTAACGAACGCGTGCGTCGCCGACGGCAATAGCCAGCAAATCGGAGAGTTTTCTCCGCATTTTTTGTGCGCGAGAAGAAGGAATAGTAAAGCGGGCGTTGAATGATACACCACGTGCTTTTTTAAACGAGATAAAAAACCGTTCTGGCTCTGCGTTTGGACGGTTGTCATGTACTAGCAGGTGGCTAAAACTAGGTGGGAAATGGGTGGAGCACGTGGCAGGCACTTTTTTAAAGGGCAGTGCGAAATTGATGCAGCAGCTGAACACTTCTCTGGTCCTTGAAGTCATCCGAGAGAAAGGACCCATTTCACGGTCGGAACTAGCAAGGCTGACTGAGCTGAGCAATCCTGCCGTGTCGGCGCTGCTTGAACCATTACTGCGTGATGGAGTTGTTAGAGAGATAGGTATCGATGCATCTACTGGCGGCAGGCCCGCTCGCCTCTTGGCGTTTAACGCAAGAGCTGGCTGCCTCGTTGGCATAGATGTTGGCGGCACGACCATCGTGGGAGCGGTTGTGGATCTGGCGGGAAACATCCTCAACAGCATGAGCTGCCCTTCGGCCAGAGGAGAGCAGTCGGTGAACATCGTCCTTGATCTCATAGAAGAGCTGATCAAATCAGCATGTGTTCCGCAGGACGCTCTGTGGGGAATCGGCGTCGGGATACCCGGCGTCACGGACGTAGATGGCCAGAGGGTGACCCACGCCCCGGCTGTTGGTTGGGACGATGTACACATCGGGCGCATCATCCGCGATCGCTTCGGGGTACCGTTCTTCGCCGACAATGACGTGAACTGCTTTGCGCGAGGCGAGCTCTGGCGGGGGATGCTGAAGGGCGTCACCAACGGGGTTGCCATTGCCGTTGGAACCGGCGTCGGTGTTGGCCTGATCATCGACGGGCGGGTGTACCAGGGTGCACACAATGCCGCAGGTGAAGTAGGCTACTGGCTCCTGGGTTCCTTGGGCCCCATTGAAAAGCCCACTGGTTTCGGGCCCCTAGAGTCCATAGCTGCCGGACCAGGTATCGCCGGGCAGGCGAGAAGAGATCTGGAAGCAGATGCGCAGCTGGCCCCGAGGCTGAGAGATATGGTGGGAGGCGATCTGTCCAAGATCACAGCCAGAGAGGTATTCGAGGCAGCTCTCCTCCGGGATGAATACTGCGAGAAGCTGGTCGAACAGACAACCGCTTACCTTGGGATCCTCACCGCGAACATCGCCTCTCTCCTCGATGTGGAGAAAGTGGTGATCGGGGGTGGGCTCTCCAGGGCAGGCAACCAGCTGCTTGTTCCAATAAGGAATATCGTAGAAACACTTTGTCCCTATCCGCCGCAGATTGAACTCTCCACGCTGCGGGAAGACGCGGCGATTCTGGGCGCCGTTTCCGGTGTCCTGAATTTGCGGGAGACGTCCATCAATTTCCTGCAGGTTCATTGGGAAGACCAAGATTGAAAGGAGTGAGCAGCGGAAACGATCCCTTGCTTCGTCGGAAAAAAGAGAACACAAAAGGAGGATTTGCTGTGAAGAAGCGCATTTTCGTCTTAGCTTTTGCAGCCGTTTTGCTGCTGGCCATGGCCGCACCGTCAATGGCTGAAGTGACAATCGAATACTGGCAGTATTACTACGAATCAAAAGTCAAGCTCATCGACGAGCTGATCCCCGTCTTCGAAGCACAGAACCCAGGCATCAAGGTCAAGCACATCACCTTCCCCTATGACGCCTTCAACGAGCAGGTAGCAGCCGCTGTTGCCGCCGGCGAAGGCCCCGATGTGCTCAACATCTTCTACGGCTGGCTGCCCATGTACCTCAAGCAGGGTTTCCTGCAGCCGCTTCCTGAGAAGTACTTCACTGTTGAGCAGATCGAAGAGCGGTTCATCCCCATGGTCAATGCCGTGAAGGTGGATGGCCAGTACTGGGCACTGCCCACCGCCGTCCGCAGCCTGGCGCTCTTCTACAACGTGGATCACTTCGCAGAGGAAGGATTCACTGAACCTCCGAAGACATGGGACGAACTCCTCGAGATGGCCATCAAGCTCACCCGCCGCACCGACCGGGGAGCCCTGGTCAGGCAGGGTTACGGCTGGAACGTAACCGGTCAAGACTGGCACCTCTTCCGTGAAGTCCTGCTGCGTCAGTGGGGTGTTGCTCCTCTCAGCGAAGATAACCGCACAGTCACCATGAACAGCGATCCCGCAGCCTACGAAGTGCTCGAGTGGTGGATCGACTGGTCCAGGAAGTATGGTGTGGGTGAAGAGGAAGGCCGCGGTCTGTATCGCGACAGCTTCCTGGCCGGCCGGGCTTCCATGATCGTGGACGGTTCCTTTGGTATCGGTACCATCTCGGCTAACCCGAACCTGAAGTGGGCCGTAGCCGAACTGCCGGTGAAGGAAATCGGCGGTGAGAAGTCCAACTTCGGTTCCTTCTGGGCACATGCCATCACCCGCAACGCCACTGGCGAGAAGCTTGACGCTGCCGCGAAGTTCCTTGAGTTCATCACCAGCGACGAAGTGCAGCGCACTTGGCTGGAGCGCGTTGGCGAGCTCCCGGCCAGCCGGGCTTTGGCTCAGGATCCTGCCCTGAGTGAAGATCCCGTCTACGGCCCGTTCGTACGTGGTCTCGAGTACTCCCATGCCACCTTCTTCGTAGATGAGACGATCGAGCGCGAACTGATCGTCGAAGCCGTTGACAAGATTCTCCTGCTCGATGCGCCGGTGAAGGACACCCTCGACCAGCTGGTAAACGACCTGCAGAAGGTGCGCGACGAGTACTTCAACTCTCTGGAGAAATAAAGCGTTGGGGGGAGTTTTCCCCCCAACCTTATTAGGAGTGAAAGCAAATGAGGAGAGGGAAGCGGTTAACCTTAAGACAGCAGCAGGAAGTTTGGGCCTATGCTTTTCTGGGTATCCCCCTGTTGTTCTTCGCATTTATCAGGTTCTATCCCGCACTGTCGGCCTTTAACATTTCGCTGAGAGACTGGTCGCTGCTGACCACGGCCAAGCCGTTTGTGGGGCTGCAGAACTACCGGGACATCTTCGCCGATGAGGTGTTCTGGAAAGCCCTGAAGAACACCTTTACCTATGCTCTGCTGGGCGTGCCTCTGCAGCTCATAATCGGCCTTTCAGTAGCCCTGCTGCTCCACAATATCAAGCACTGGGTTCCGTTTTTCCGAGCCCTGTACTTCGTTCCCTACGTGACTTCGGTGGTGGCCGTGGCCTGGGTGTGGCGTTTTATGTACCAGCCGCACATCGGCATCATCAACCGTTTCCTGCTGGATTTGGGTTTCGAACAGATCCAGTTTCTGCGGAATCCGAGCACGGCGCTCTATTCGATCCTAGCCATGATCATCTGGCATGGAGTGGGGTTCCAGATCGTCTTGTTCCTGGCAGGCCTGCAGATGATTCCGGACATGTACTACGAGGCAGCACAGATCGACGGTGCCAACTCCTGGCAGATCTTCTTCCGCATCACTCTGCCTCTGCTCAATCCAACGATCGTCTTTGTAGTGGTCATGAGCAGCATCCGCTATCTGCAGGTCTTTTCGGAAGTAATGAACATGTCAAACGAAGGATTGGGCGGTCCGCTGAACAGCACCATCTCCACCGTGCTGCACATCTACCGCACCGCTTTCCACCGGTTTGACATGGGGCGGGCGTCAGCTATGACCGTGGTGCTCTTTGCTATCGTCTTGGTGATCACCATCATCCAGATGAAGCTGGTCACCCGCAAGTATGAGTTCTAGGAGGGATACCGTGGGCGTGCTCAATGGGCGCAGCAGACGCTTCGTCAAACAGGCCCTGATTTACCTCTGCCTGACTGTCGGTGCGTTTGTCATGATCTTTCCGCTTCTTTGGATGTTTTCCACGTCGTTTAAGACTCCGTGGGAAATCTATGATGTCAACATTTTGCCCCAGAGTTTTCAGCTGTCCAACTACGAGCATCTGCTGAAGAACACGGGCTTTCTCCGCTGGCTGTGGGTGAGCAGTGTAGTCGTTATCTGTACCACGGCAAGCGTCTTGGTCTTCGACTCTCTGGTTGGCTACACCCTAGCCAAGCTCCAGTTCCGGGGTAAGAACATCATCTTCATGGCAATCCTGGCCACCTTGATGGTACCCACGGAAATGCTGATCATCCCCTGGTACATCATGTCTGTGGACATGGGGCTCAGAGATACCTATCTGGGAATCATGTTTCCCGGCATGATCACGGCGTTTGGGATCTTCCTCACTAAGCAGTTCTACGAAGGAGTTCCCAATGACCTGCTGGATGCGGCCCGCATCGACGGCCTGAACGAAGTCGGCGTCTATGCCCGGATCGCACTGCCTCAGGTGAAGCCGGCTCTGTCTGCCCTGATCATCTTCAACTTCCTGGGGAACTGGAACGCCTATCTCTGGCCGCTGATTGTGGCCCAGTCGCCTCACATGCGCACCATTCCTGTGGGCATTTCCTTCTTCTCCAATGAGGTGACCACAGCCTGGCACTTGATCATGACCGCCTCCTCCTGTGCCATCGTTCCGGTGCTGGTTGTCTTCGTCATCTTCCAGAAGCATATTATCAAGGGAGTGCAGCTCTCCGGCTTGAAAGGCTGAAGCGGGGAGAGAAGGAAGCAGTCCAAAAGAAACAGGCGCCTCATCTTGCGGGCGCCTGTTCTGCATATCTTGACTGTTACCCTTTCAACACTTGGCTGACTGCTTCCTGGAGTTTGGCGGCAGCCAGGGTGATCCGGCCTTCCAGGCCTGCCAGTTCTTCCTTCTGTGCCTGAAGCTCGTTTCTGTATCTGCCGAGGCTGGCGGAGAGTGCTTCTGGGCTGGGGCCGCCGAAGACCCGGCGGACCTGGACGAAGTTCTTGGGGTCGAGGAACGTGTTCAGCTGCGCTTCACTGATGGTGGGCTGGCGGCCTGTGACCTCTTCAAAGGCCAGGCGGAAGTCTTCGAAGGCCAGCTTATCCAAGGTACCGCCCTGACTGAGGAGCTGGCGCACCAAATGACTGCAGACCTCATGGGCCGTCCGGAAGCTCACTCCCTCCGCCCGCACCAACGAATCCGCGAGCTCTGTGATGGTGACGAAGCTTTCGGAGATGTTCCGGCCGACCCTTTCCTCCTGGACCTTAAGCCCGCCCGTAAAGCCCGCGATGAGCCTCAGGCAGCGCACTCCCCTCTCCAGCGCCTCATAGGCCACGGCCTGAAGGGGATCTTCACCATCGTTCATATCGGTGAAGGGGGTGTTGTGCAGAGAGTTGACCACCCCATCGCACAGCCCAACGATGAGGGAGGCCTGAACCCGGATGTGCTCCACGGCCACCGGGTTGCGCTTCTGTGGCATGATCGAACTGATCTGCACAAACTCGTTTGGTACGTAGAGCTGGCCTACCTCAAATGCCGTCCAGAAGCCCAGGTCTTGAGCAAAGCGGCCCAGGTTGATGAAGAGCGTCTTGACAGCACTGTAGACCTCGAGCAGGTAGTCAACTGCTGCGATGCAGCCGTAGGAGTTCTCCTGGGGCCTGGCAAAGCCCAAAAGCTCCGCCATCCGCTCACGGTTCAGAGGAAAGCCCGAGGTGGTGATGGCAGCCGCCCCCATACTGCACTGATCGGCGGTACCGTAGGCACTGACTAGACGGCGGAAATCCCTAAGGAGGATCTCGATCAGTGCGCCGAGGTAGTGTCCGAAGGTAGTGGGTTGGGCCGGCTGACCGTGGGTGTAGGCGACTACGATGGCTTCCTTGTTTTCTTCCGCCAGCTCAAGTAGGGTGCTCTGCAGGCTTAGGAGTTCATGCAGGAGCCCCCGCAGGTATTCTTTGGTCTTCATCTTGAAGAGGGTGATGTTGAGATCGTTGCGGCTGCGGCCGGTGTGCAGCTTGCCGGCGATCTCCACCCCGATCTTTTTGATCAGCTGCTTTTCCACGTAGAAAAACAGATCTTCGTACTCTCCGGTGTACTCCAGGCTTTCCGGATCTATCTCTCCTTCAATCTCCTTCAGGGCAGCGGCGATCAGCCGCCCTTCTTCATTCTTAAGAATCCCCTGTTCAGTAAGCATCACCAAATGGGCGTAGTTCACTGCCATCATGTCGCGGTAGTATTCAGCCTTGAAGGTGTTGAAGATCGGCTGCAGGACCGTTTCTTGGTAAACAGGGGAGGGGAATTTGCTGGTGTCTTTCACGGCTAACCTCCTATTGGCTTGTTCTTGGGAACTTCTGCATCAGCTTGCATTCCATCCCTTAATTAGGTTTCAACGGGCAAAATCCTGCATGGGGAGGGCCCGGACATAATTGTTGAAACAATGTCTGAGGTGTGCAAGATTGTTCTGAAAACCTGGCAGGTCAGCCCGAGGAATTTTGCAGTTGTCCCATCCGCTGAACGTGCGCCAAACAACGACAAATCCGACAGTTGCGAGAGGTTTGCGGCGGAAAAGGCGATCCGAGAAAAACGATGGGAGTGTTATTCCTGAAGGAAATTATGTTGTGTCGTAGAAAGACAAATAGTCATGGACCAGAAGGACCAGCTGGACTGCTCCTCCTGAAATGGAGGTCATGACCAGAAACTTGGAGTAAAGGAGCGTGGGCCTGGATGAACAGAGACCACTTAACTGCAGAACAAGTCAAATCCATGCTCATCGCCGTCAGTGACGCAGTTGTTGCCGCTAAAGACCAGCTGGCAGATGCTGACCGCGCCATCGGTGACGGCGACCACGGCATCGGGATGGCGACCGGCTTTTCCGCTGCCAAAGAGAAGCTGGCAGAGGCGGAAGCCACAGATGTGTACGCCCTCTTCGCCTTAACCGGCATGACGCTCATCAAAACCATGGGGGGAGCTTCGGGGATCATCTTCGGCTCCCTTTTCTGGGCCGGTGCCAAGGGCAAAGAACCGAAGGCCACCCTGTCGACCCAGGAGTTCGCGGATATTTTCCAAACAGGTTTGACCGAAGTTATGCGCAAGGGCGGCGCCAAACCGGGGGACAAGACAGTCGTCGATGCTCTGGATCCCATGGTCAAGGCCCTCCAGGAGCAGGCTTCTTCTGGGAAGGACTTCCTGGAGATGCTGCGGGAGGGGGCGAAAGCCGCGGAGGCTGGTAAGGAAGCCAGCAAGCAGTATGTGGCCCGGTTTGGCAAAGCCAAGTCTTTGGGGGAACGGGCCGTGGGATATCCCGATGCGGGTGCCGTCTCTTTGACCGTTATTGCCCAGGCCATGCTGAATTGGGCGGAGCAGGAGCTTTAGCACGCATCGAAAAAGGAGAGATAGTTGATGGCCAAAAAGAGCTATGTAGTTGGCTGTGATAACGCCGCGGTGGAGCTTAAGAAAGAGCTCCTCACCGTGCTTGATGAGATGGGTTTGGAGTATGAAGATGTGGGCGTGAACGAGCCTGCTGACGAGACCATGTATCCCTCGGTTGCGGAAGAAGTCTGCCGCCGCATCATTGACAGCGGGTATACCAAGGAAGGTATCCTGGTCTGCGGTACCGGGATCGGCATGGCCATTACCGCCAACAAATTCCCGGGCATCTACGCGGCAGTCTGCCACGACAACTATGCAGCGGAACGGGCAAGATTGAGCAACAATACCAATGTGATCTGCATGGGGGCGCGCATCATCGGGCCTGAACTTGCCAAGAAGGTACTGCGCGAGTGGCTCAGCGCAGAGTTCAAAGGCGGGCGTTCCACTCCCAAGGTGAACAAGATTAAGGAAATCGAAGGCGGTCTTTATCGTGGGGCGTAAGCAGCGGCCGCTCTTGATGGGCAGCAATCTAAAGATGTTCAAAACGGCAGAGCAGACGAGGGCCTACCTGGAAGCCCTGCAGAACCTCACAGCAGATATTCCCCGCACTGAGGTGCAGCTCTTCATCATCCCTTCGTATATCGCGCTGCCTGCCGCGCTGCAGCAGGTGGATCAGAACCTGATCCGCATCGGCGCCCAGAACGTGTTCTGGGAAGATGCAGGCGCCTGGACGGGGGAAGTCTCCCCAGTCATGCTCAAGGACCTGGGTGTAACCCTGGTGGAACTGGGCCATTCTGAAAGGCGGGAGCATTTCGGCGAAACCGACCTGACAGTGCAGCGCAAGGTGCAGGCCGTGCTGCGCAATGGGATGCATGCCCTGATCTGCGTGGGCGAGACAGCGCAGGACAAAGAGCTTGGTGTGGGCCCTGAGCGGCTGCGGGAGCAGGTGAAGATCGCGCTGCACGGAGTTCCAGAAGAGGCGCTGGAGCACATCTGGATCGCCTACGAGCCGGTGTGGGCCATTGGGGAGCGGGGAGTTCCCGCAACCGCGCCCTATGCCAATGCGATGCACGGGGTGATCCGCACAGTCCTCACCGAGCTCTACCCGAACCGCGGAGCAGGTGTACCGGTTCTGTACGGCGGAAGTGTCAATTTGGAAAACGCCGAGTCCTTGATAGAGCAGCCGGACGTTGACGGCCTGTTTGTGGGCAGGTCGGCGTGGGATGCGGAGCGGTTCAACGAGATGATCCGCAGAACCCTGAAAGTGTGGAAGAGGAGGCGCGGCGGTGAAAAAGCTGATCAATGATCCCAAGAATGTTGTGCAGGAGCTGTTTACTGGTTTTGTGGCCATGCACCACCCCAAGTACAGCTTTGTGGGGGATGCCAAGAACATAGTGGTGAAAAGCGAGCTGCCTGAGGATCGGGTCATGCTCCTGATCGGAGGCGGCAGCGGCCACGAACCCCTGTTCATAGAGTTCATCGGTGAGGGTTTCGCCGATGGAGTATGCCAGGGCAACGTTTTTGCTGCTCCATCTCCCGACACGATCCTCACGGCTACCAAGGCCCTTGATAAGGGCAAAGGTGTCCTCTATGTCTACGGCAACTACGCAGGAGACAACATGAACTTCGACATGGCCGCCGAGCTTGCCGAAATGGAAGGCATCCAGACCGCGACCGTCCGGGTCTGGGATGATGTGGCCTCGGCTCCGCCCGATGCGGTGAACGAGCGGCGGGGTATCGCCGGCGACCTCTTTGTGATCAAGGTGGCTGGGGCGGCCTGCGACAGCGGGCTGGAACTGTCTGAAGTGCACCGCATCACCGCCAAGGCCAGGGACAACACCAGGACCATGGGGGTTGCCTTGGCGCCAGGTTACATCCCGGGAGAGACCAAGGCCACCTTTGAACTTGGACCCGATGAGATGGAGATCGGCATGGGCCTCCACGGTGAGCCTGGAGTGCGCCGGGGTAAGCTGAAACCAGCCGACGAAGTGGTTGACGAGATCATAGACCTTTTGATCGCGGATCTGCCCTTTGCAGCCGGCGATGAGGTGTGCCTCCTGGTCAACGGCTACGGTGCAACGACCCGTATGGAACTCCTGATCTGCGTTGGAAGGGCCCTTGAAACCCTGAAGGAGAAGGGAATCAAGGTCTACCACTCCCTGATCGGCAACTACGCCACCTGCCAGGAGATGGCGGGCGTCTCGCTGACCATGATGCGCCTCGACGATGAGCTGAAGAAACACTACGACTACCCCGGAACCTGCCCCGCGCTGTGCCAGATGTGCCAGCGCTGAGCCTTGGAAGACTGCAACGATAAGACCCCGGCTGCATGGCCGGGGTCTTTTGCCACAAGGAAAACGGCCCTGCCTTTTAGGACAGGGCCGCATTGCAGTCTCTTGTTATGTTAGACAGTCTGCGGGACTTCGGGATTGTTGTTGGCGAAGTTCTGCAGGATGACGAGGGGTTCATAGAGGCTGTTGTTCTTGATCACGATGCCTTCTTTTGCCGCCTTTTCGGAGACAAAGAATTCGTCACCGGAGGGCTGGCCGAAGCGGAGCATGGTAGGCGCTTCGCACTGGTAGACACCGAACTGGCCGAAGCCCTGCACTACCAGGGCCGTGTAGCAAGCCTGGTCCACGAGCCTAACGGTTGCGCCCGGCTCGACGGTGACTTCCTTAGCGGCTACCCATTCATTGGCATAGGCTACCCATTTTTCCGTCAGGCCTTTTTGGGTCTGGGGCTTTGCAACAGGCCTGCGGAAGTACTTCGCTTTGTAGTCAGGCCTTGTGCTTTCCTCCCAATCGATCTGGTTGAAGATCGCGTCCACATCGTTCTTCTCTTCCTCGGGCAGGCAGTCCGTGAGCAGGTTGGGCGGATTCACTTCACCCATGGTCACGTTCTCCATGATGGTGTTCACATCGCTGTTCCACTGGGGCTCATAGGTTACTACCGAGCCGGGAGCGTGGATTACGCCTGCGGGAGTGTACCAGCCAGTGCCCAGTTCGATGCGGTAGGCCCGGGAGTACTGGGTGATCCTTGTATCGAACTTCGTGTAGTTCCTGATGCATTCCTTGATGTCCTCTGGATCCGTTGAGGGATCAAAGCCGAAATAGGTCACCGGGAAACGGCCGAGATAGGCATTGTACTGGCGGGGGAAGTAGTAGGCTTCCGGTTTGCCGTGCCTGCCGATGCGGTTGGCGCTTTCCTCGGTGAGGTGCAGATGGTGGAAGAGGGGTTTGTCATAGTCATAAAGCTTGGCAAAGGTAGGCCAGGTGCCGTACCTTTCCTGCAGCTCGGAACCGATCAGCTCTGCACCGAGCTCTTTCACGACGTCAGCAAAGAGGATCTGTTCGTTCTTCTCCCTGTCAGCTAAGACAAAGCTCATACCTTCGGTTGGTCCTGTCTTGGGACCGTTAAGGGCAACGGTGACCGAGCCCAACCAGCGCTCGCAGATGCCGCCCCGATCCATACCGAAGGCAAAATAATCGTCTGCATGCAGACGCAGCCTGCGGCCCGGTTCGTTGAAAGACCTGGGCACCCACGTGGGCGTGAGCTGCAGAACGCCGTGTCCCTGCTCAAAGACTTCCCTGATCCGCTTACTCGACATTACATCTCCTCCTTAAGTCGCTGAGAAAGTGTTTGCTGCCGTTTAGGTTGCGTCGGACGGTCATTCGACCTGTAATAAAATTTCATTTCGCCACTTAACAAAAGTATAGCACACAAGCCCGGAAAAGTGTAGTGTTTCTTTGCGATATGCAATGACAACCTGCTCAAAAGGCCGTTTTCAAGAAATATCATTTCGCAACCGTATTGACACGGTGTTGGTGGCATGTTATCCTTTTAGTGAATCATCTGTTATAATGCCGTGGACCAAGCAGATGACGAAAAATTATTTCGGGCAGGGGAGTTCATAGGTGTTACTAAATTTGCGTGACCTATTGTCGGTAGCAAATGAGCACTATTTTGCAGTACCAGCTTTCAACATCGGTACGGGGCAGATCCTCAACGCGGTGGTTGAGAGCTGTGAAGAGAAACAGGCCCCGGTTATCCTGGCCATCCACCCCTCTGAGCTGGCTTTCCAAGGTGATCATTTCCTGGCCAGCTGCATCGAGCTGGCTCACAAGTCGTCCGTTCCCATGGCCATCCACCTGGATCATGGCAGCAAGCTGGAGCAGATTATGCGGGCTGTAAGGACCGGCTTTACTTCCGTTATGATCGATGCCTCGCATCTGCCCTTTGAGGAAAACATCAGCCTGACTAAGAAAGTTGTCGATCTTGTGCATCCACTGGGCATCTCCGTGGAAGCAGAGCTTGGCACAATCGGTACCACTGAACATGATGCAGAAGGCGGCGCCGAGGAGATCATCTATACCAGGCCTGACGATGCGGCAGAGTTTATTGAGCGCACCGGCGCCGATGCCCTTGCCATCGCGATCGGAACTGCCCATGGTTTGTATCCCAAAGGGTTTGTACCAGAGCTGAAGCTGGATCTGCTCAGCGAGATCAAGTCTAAGGTACATGTCCCGCTTGTTCTCCACGGCGGTTCGGCTAACCCCGACCATGAGATTGCGGAGAGCGTACGCCGCGGCATCAACAAGATCAACATTTCTTCGGACATTAAGGACGCTTTCTACCAGCAGCTGCGCATCACCCTGCAGGACAAGAAACTCAGGGAGCCTTTCCAGCTGTATCTGGACAGCATCAAGGCTATGAAGGAAGTTATCGACCACAAACTCGAGCTGTTTGACGCGGTGGGTAAAGCCAAGCTGTACAAACTGGTATAAGGGGCCAGAAGAGCATGGAACAAGAGAGAACAACCGTGTTAGCCAATATCAAAGGGCACTACCCGAAGATGTTTGCTGCCGAGAAAAAGGTGGCAAGGTTCGTCCTCAACCATCCAGAAGAGGCGATCATGATGAACGTCTCGGAACTGGCCAGGGCAAGCGAAGTAAGCGATGCCACTGTGATCAGGATGTGCAAAAGAATCGGCTATACTGGTTATTCTCAAATGCGGGTCATCCTCGCCAATGACCTGGGGAAAATCCAGGCTAACGAGATCCGAAACGACGGGAAGCGGCCGAGCAACATCCAAGAGCTTTTCCAAAGGTTCATGGCTTCACTCGTGGATGTGCAGCGGGGTTTGAACGAGGAAACACTGTTCGCCTGCGTCGACCTCCTGCAGAACGCGGATCTGGTGCACATCGCGGCCGCAGGAAACACCACGCCCATGGCCAATGACCTGGGTTTCCGCCTGGAAAGGTTCGGGGTGCGGGCCACCTACTCCATGGTCACAGACTATATGCTCAACCATGTGAGCATGGCCGGGGAGAACGATCTGCTCGTAGCCATCTCCCACTCCGGGACTTCCCGCCAGGTGGTCCAGGCCATTGAACTAGCCAAACAGAAGGGGCTCAAGGTGATCGCCATCACCGGCTCGGAGTACTCACCAGTCTCCAGCATGGCCGATTATCTCCTGCTTTCCAAGATCACTCATCCTGTGTTCTCAGACTACGAGCCAGATTCCCATCTAGGGCTCATCCTCGTCATCGATGCACTGCTCTACTTCCTGGCAAACTCGGACAAACTCAAGCGCAGCGAAGATATTGAGCTGATCTTGTCTGAGTACAAACTATGACGCATGGAAGGGTTACCGAAGGCAAATGACCTACATCGATAGATACGCTCACTATCTCGACTCTCTGCAGACCGACATTGCCAAGGCGAAAGGCCAGGGCAAGCTGATCGTCTTTGGCTACACCAGCGACCTGGACATTTTGCTGGAGTGGGACGTTGAGGCGTTTAACGCCCTCCTGGCCGAGCATCTGAGGGAGCTGCCGGAGGCGGTGGAAAGGGGCACCATCGGTTCCCTGGAGGATTTCGCCAGGATCGTCAGTTCCTACCTGGTGCGGGGGCTGGGCGGCGAGGTCGAAATCACCAACCCAGAGGTGTGCGAATTCCTGGAAGCCACCTTTAAGGGCAGCCACGCCATAGGAGGTACGGCCGCCCAGGGGAGCGCCGCCTTAGGGGCCATCGGTATGCCGGTGGTGATCCACCTCACGGACAGTTCCAAAGAGGTGCGCCGCCTGTACTGCTACCCCAACGTGTTCACAGTTGACCAGGGAGAACTGGTTCCCGTGCGTGACGGTGACGACGGCAGCGCTCCCGTGAAGCACATGGTGCTGCAGTACGGGAAGGGAGATGTCATCCGCCTGGGGGATAGGCAGTTTGCGGCACCGGAGTCAAACCGGTTGATCCTGGACTACGACGATCTGAACACGCAGCTGCCCATTCAGAGCGAGTTTCTCAGATACATTGAAGAAAATGCCAAAGACTTTTATTCCTACTCCATTTCCGGCTTCAACTTGATTGTGAATCCTGGCACCTTATACCAGAGGCTCGCTGAGCTTGAGCCCCACTATGCAAGGGTGAAGAAGGAAAACCCCGACTGCATCATTTACCTGGAAGCGGCCCACTACACCTGCCCGGACATCCAAAAGGCGGTGTTTGAAAGGATGGGGCCCCAGGTTGATATCCTCGGCATGAACGAAGAGGAGCTGGTTGATTTCACCGCCCGGATGGGTGTGGCGACTGATCCGAACAGCCTCGAGTCGGTTCTGCAGGGGCTCGATGCGGTGATCAGCAAGTATTCCGTGAAAGGGCTCGTGCTCCACACCAAGGACTACGCTCTCTACTGCGGCCAGAAGCTTACCGGGGTTAACCTGGAAAAAGGGCTGACCATCGGCAACCTCATGGCGGCAACCAAAGCCCGCATCGGCGTCTACGGGACGATTGAAGACTGCCGGGAGACTCTGGCTTGGGAGCTGAGCCCCATCGGGCTTCAGTTCGCAGAAGAGCTCGCTGGCCTTGAGACAAAGCACTACACCTGCCTTGTCCCGGCAAGGTATAACCAGCACCCGAAGAGCACCATTGGGCTTGGCGACACGTTTGTGGCTGGCGTACAGATGGGTTTCATCATCTAAGCTGCAGGAGACTGATCATGGCATACTTAATGGGTATTGATCTCGGTACCTCCAGCCTGAAGGTTATCATCATCGATGATCAGGGCAATCTCAAGGTGCAGACCGCCCAGGGCTACAGATTCGATTCTCCCGAGGTCGGTTTTGCGGAACAAGATGTGTCCGTTTGGTGGCAGGCCTGCTGCAATGCGGTCCGCCAGGCAGTTGAGCTCTTGGGCGCCCCTGCGTCGGAGATCAAGGCTGTCAGCTTCTCCGGCCAGATGCACGGGGCAGTCCTTTTGGACAGCGAGCTGCAGCCTGTGCGCCCGGCGATCCTGCACTGCGATGCCAGATCCGCCCAGCAGGTAGCCGAGATGAAAGCGGCTCTGGGAGAAGACCTGATCCGCAGCGTGGTGCTGAATCCGATCTACACAGGGTTCTTACTGCCCTCCCTGCTCTGGGTGAGGGATAGGGAACCCCACAACTACCAGCGTACACGACACGCATTCCTGCCGAAAGACTACCTGAAGTTCAAACTTTCCGGCCGGCTGACCTCAGACTACTCTGATGCCTCCGCCACCCTGGCCTTTGATATAAAAAGGGGTACCTGGTCCCAGGAAATCCTGGACCGGGTGCAGGTTCCAGCAGAGATCCTGCCGGAATGCGGAGGAACCACGGAAGCCGTAGGATGTGTAACCAAGGAAGCGGCTGAGGCCACGGGCTTGGCCGAGGGGACCATTGTGGTGAACGGCGGTGGGGACCAGATCATGCAGGCCATAGGTGCCGGGGCGGTCAACCCGGGGATGGCAACGGTGAACATCGGGAGCAGCGGGCAGGTCTGCTTCCAGTGCGACGGGCCCATCGTGAACCCCAAGCTCAACACCAACACTTTCTTCGGTTACGACCGGGATAGATGGATCACCATGGGAGCGACCATGACTGCTGGGCTTTCCCTAGCCTGGTTCAACTCCCTCTTCGGCAAGACAGATTACGAACAGCTCAACAGGGAAGTGGCAAACATCCGGCCGGGCAGCGGCGGGCTGATCTTCCTTCCCTACCTAAACGGGGAAAGGACGCCCCATGTCAACCCCAATCTGCGGGGACTCTTCCTGGGTATGAACCCGGAAACCACCAGATACCAGATGGCCCGGGCAGTGATGGAAGGCGTGGCCTTTTCCCTAAGGGAATGCCTGGAGCTCTGCTGGGACCTGGGGCTGACCGCTTCAGAACTGATTGCCTCTGGAGGAGGCGCCAGGAGCGCCCCTTGGCTCCAGATCCAGGCAGATGTCTACAACCTGCCGCTAAAGGTATCGGCAGTGGAAGAGCAGGCGGGCCTCGGCGCAGCGATTGCCGCAGGAGTAGGAGCCGGCATCTTTGCTTCCATTAACGAAGGCTGCCGGGCTGCGGTGAAGTATAAAGAGGAAAGATACTATCCTAACCAAGCCAACCACGACCTATACCGCGAGTACTACCAGCTGTTTAAGGAAACTTTTGCTTCCTCAAGAGCCGTTATGGAAAAGGCGGCACAGCTGGGAAGGGCAAGCGGGATGTCCTAGTGAGGGAGGGAAGCAGGCATGTCTACTCAACAGGGAATCGCCGCCGATGATTACATCCTAGTCTGTACGGGTATATCCAAAGCATTTGGCGGCACCCAGGCCCTGGACAACGTGGACTTCCGAGTAAAAAGAGGCGAGGTGCACGCCCTTCTAGGGGGCAATGGTGCCGGAAAATCGACTCTGATGAAGATCATCATGGGCCTGCACAGGCAGGACAGCGGGAGCATCGTCTTTGATGGGCGTCCCTACGTGGTGCGGGGCCCGGCGGATGCGCTGAATGCGGGCATCTCCATGATCCACCAAGAGCTCAGCAGCATTCCGCAGCTGACCATCGCTGAGAACATCTTCTTGAACAGGGAAGATACCTTCGGCAGGAGCCCGTTCCTTAACAAGGCCGTCACTAACCAGAAGGCACGGGAGCTTCTGGAACACTTTAACTTCAAGAAGGACCCCCGCACGCCCATGGGTGAACTGACTCTGGCCCAGAGCCAGATGGTGGAGATCATCAAGGCCAGTTCCTACAACGCCAAGCTGATCATCATGGATGAGCCCACATCGTCTCTGGACGAGGAAGAAACCCAGAACTTGTTTAGAACCATCCGTGATCTCACGGCCAAGGGAGTTTCGGTGGTCTACATCTCCCACCGCATTGAGGAGATCTTCGAGATCTGCGACACCGTCTCGATCCTGAGGGACGGCAGGTACGTGGGTACCAGGCCTGTGGCCGAGGTGACCAAGGATGAACTGATCTCCATGATGGTAGGCCGCAGGGTCACCGCCCAGTTCCCCAAGGTTGACTGCGAGATCGGCGATGTGGTCTTCAGGGTGGAGAACTTCTCCGGCAAGGGCTTCCACGACATCACCTTCGAGGCCAGGGCTGGCGAGATCTTGGGTATCACGGGCCTGGTGGGTTCTGGGCGCAGTGAGACCATGCGGGCTATCTTTGGACTCGATGACAAGATCAGCGGGAAGCTCTACCTCGATGGCAAGGAGATCGTGATCCGCAGCCCTGTTGAGGCGGTCCAGAAGGGCGTTGCCATGGTAAACGAGGATCGCAAGGGGTACGGACTCTGCCTCAGCCGTCCGATCCGGGAGAACATTTCCCTGGCCAGTTTGGAAGCCAAACATCCGGAACCGCTGATCAACAGGCGCAAGGAAAAGTCTGAGGCAGCAGAAGTGGCCAAAACCCTATCTGTGAAAGCCGCCAGCCTGGAAGATGAAGCTCTGTCACTCAGCGGCGGCAACCAGCAGAAAGTCGTCTTGGCGAAGTGGCTCATGACCAACCCCAGGGTGCTCATCCTGGATGAACCCACCAGGGGCGTTGACGTGGGCGCGAAGTCCGAGATCTACTCATTGATGTGTCGATTCGCTGCTCAGGGGATGGCCATCATCATGGTCTCCTCGGAACTTCCCGAAGTGATGGGGATGAGCGACAGGATCCTCATCTTCAGGGAAGGCAGGATCAACGGCGAAGTCACCCGCCAGCAGATAGTCTCCGGGGCCGTGGGCCAGGCGGAGATCATTTCCAAGGAATTCGGACAATAGGAGGTTTTGGCGATGTGGGCAACACAAGGGGAGGCGAAGGCGGCGAGTCGGTATCGGTATAGGATCAGCGCATTTGTGAAGAAGCACAGTATCAGCATCATCGCACTGGCCCTATTTGTGATTCTGTCGTTCGTATCGCCTGTTTTCCTCACCAGCAGGAATATTATCAGTATCCTTCTGCAGGTATCCATCAACGGCATCCTCACTTTGGGTATGGTGTTCGTTATCACGGCTGGCGGTATCGACCTGTCCATTGGTTCGATGCTGGCCCTGACCAGCGTTATCATCGGCGCTATCCTCAACAGGGGCGGCAGCATCTGGCTGGCCTGCATAGTGCCGGTTATCGTAACGACGTTCTTTGGCTTCATAAACGGAGCTCTGATCTCCAAGCTGAACCTGTTCCCCTTCGTTGTTACCCTCGCTACTCAGCTGGTGATCAGGGGTACCGCCTACATTGTCTCTGGCGGCTACTCCCAGTCCCTGGCCAACATTCAGTTCAGGCAGATCGGCTCCGGCAAGCTCTGGGACCTGATTCCGTATCCTGTTATCGCCTTGGTCGTGCTGGCCATCATAGCGTACATCATCATGCACCATACCAAGCTCGGCCGTTACGTCTATGCCGTTGGCGGTAACATCAACGCAGCCAAGGCTTCCGGTGTAAACGTCTTCTGGACTCGGACTGCCACCTTCATGATCATGGGCTTCATGGCCGGTGTAGCCGGCGTGATCATGACGAGCCGCATCAACGCAGCACAGCCTAATATCGGTGTTGGCTATGAGACAGACGCCATCGCCGCAGCGGTCATCGGCGGTACTTCCTTTGCCGGAGGTATTGCCAGCATACCGGGTACCATCTCTGGTATCCTGATCATCGGGCTCATCTACAACGGTATGAACCTTCTGGGCATCAGTTCATACTGGCAGACCATCACCAAAGGACTCCTCATCTGTGGAGCAGTTATCCTGGATATCATCGTGAGGAGAAGGAGATTGGGGTAAAGCTTGTCCTCAAGCTTGACCAAGCAGGTATGGAGAGAGGGGGGAATCGTAGCGGGACAGCAGGGTGAGGCCTTTTCATGGTTCGTAGGACTCAATGGCGTTGCTACCACACTGAGAACCATCAAAATCGGAGGGATTCCAGAATGAAACGAGTAGGCAAGCTTTTGGTTTTGATTGCCCTGTTCAGCCTGATCTTTGGTTCAGTTGCTTCCGCAGCGAAGAAGGAAGGCGAATGGATCGTCGCCTACATTGCAAAGAACACCGTTGACGCTTTCCACGCCACCATCAACGGCGCGGCCACCCGTGAACTGAACGCTCTGAAAGCCTCTGGCAAAATCGCTAACTGGTATCTGCTTGACGGTCTGACAGACCCGATCACCCAGAACAACCTGTTGGAAGACGCCATCAACATGGGCGCTGACATCGTCATCATGCTGCCTGCTGAAGCAGCTGGCTGCGCTCCCATGCTGGTCAGGGCCCAGGAAGTCGGCCTCCCGGTGATCGTTGTTAACTCCAAGACTGACAACACCGACGAACTCGCAACCGCTTACGTTGGCTCCAATGACGTTCAGGCTGGAGAGATGATGGCTCAGTTCGTTATGGATCAGCTTCCGCAGGGCGGCGGCTGGGCGCATCTGCAGGGCATCATCGGCAACTCCGCCCAGATCGAGCGCGGCATCGGTATCCACAAGCTCCTGGACAACCAGCCCAACTGGACCATGCTGGAAGAGCAGTCCGCCGAGTGGCAGGCTGAGAAGGCCGTAAGGTTCGCCGAAGACTGGCTGACCAAGTTCGGTGACAAGCTCAACGCCATCATCTGCGACAACGATGACATGTCCTCCGCCGTTCAGGCTGCCATGAACGCAGCTGGCAGAAGCGACATCGTCTGCATCGGCGTTGACGGCAACGTTGGCCCGCTCACCATGGTGAAGAACGGCGAACTCCGCGCCACCATCTACCAGGACGGCGCTGGCCAGGTTCTGAAGGCCATCGAGCTGGCTATGAAGGTCCTCGCTGGTGAAGAGGTTCCGAAGGAAACCATGATCGACTTCGTCCTCGTAACCCAGGAGAACGTAGACCAGTACCTCAAGTAAGAACAGACTTACAAGGACGCTCCCAGATAGCTGGGGGCGTCTTTTTTTGTGGGCGCTGCGGGCGGACATGTTCACATTATGCAAAAGCAAGCGAGCCGCGGAACATACCCTGGTCAGCTTCGCCAAGTTCCTAGGGTACGGCTTCAGCCGCGACTGGAGCGGATCGCGGCGGCATTTTGACCGCCTGGTGATCGGCTCTTCAAATAAACCTCTTAAGTTATGCTAACAACAGAAGGAAATGGGCAATCGATGTGGTATAATCTTAACTAGAAAACGTTTTCGCATAGGTTTTCACGGCTTGTCTTGAATTGACCCCGCGGAGGTGAAGACAGTGGCAGCAACTCAAGTGACAGTAAAAGATGTGGCAGAAAAAGCTGGGGTCTCCATCAGCACCGTCTCACGGGTTCTCACGGGCAGCGCTCCGGTTTCTCCCGGGCTGCGCCAGCGGGTGATCGCTGCAGTCGAGGAGCTGGGCTACCGGCCCAACGCCCTGGCGCGGGGCCTGCGTATGCGGCGGACGGCCGTGATCGGCCTCCTCATACCGGATATCTCCAACCCCTTCTTCGGTCAGCTGGCCCGGGTTGTGGAAGAAGCCGCGAACAAGAGAGGATACTCCATCCTCCTCTGCAACAGTCAGAACAGCAACCAAAGGGAGACTCAGTACCTGGATCTCCTCAGGCAGCAGCAGGTGGATGGGGTTTTGGTCGTCACTTCCGGTGCTATGGGCGATGAGCTAGAAGAGTTCTTTGAACTGACCGGAGCCGCGGTGCTGGCCCTGGACCGGCGCATCCCCGGTTTTGCTGGACCGTGGATCGGCGGCGATCCCTATCCCGGTGCCCGCCAGGCGGTGCAGCACCTTTTGGACTTGGGCCACCGCCGGATCGGGTTGGTGCGCGGGGTAGAGGGGAATATCAGCAGCGATGAACGTTACAATGCCCTGGTTAGGGCCTTGGAACAGTTTGGCCTGCCTCAAGAACGCTGGACCTGGGTGGGTGAATACACCTTGGAAACGGGCGTGAAGGCAGGTGTGGCCCTTGCCCAGCTTCCCGAAGAGCAGCGGCCCACCGCGGTGATCACCACCAGCGAGTTCAGCGCCTACGGCCTCATCGAAGGAGTCTCCCGTTTTGGGATTTCCGTACCGGAGCAGCTTTCTGTGGTCGGTTATGACAACACCGCCTTTGCTGAAGTGTTCCGGCCCGCCCTCACCGTCATCGCCCAGCCGATTGAGGAAATGGGCGAACTCGCCGTAGAGTACATACTGCGCATGGTCAACAGCGCGGGACAGGAACTGCAGCCGCCCGTAGCCCCGGTGCCCGGCACCATAACGGTTCTGAAGGGCAGGGAAGAAGTTCGGGATGCGGTCCTGCCCACATTCCTTGTGACCCGCAGCAGCACCGCAGCGGCACCGGATCCTGGCAGGTAGAAAGGAGCAGCGGAGATGGCTAAAGAACGGCCAGCTGAAAACCGCTATGTCGTACGCATGAAAGGCATAACCAAGGCCTTTCCCGGCGTACAGGCCCTTGATGGGGTCGACTTTGATATCATAGCCGGCGAAGTGCATGCCCTGGTGGGTGAAAACGGTGCGGGCAAGAGCACCCTTTCCAAGATCCTCACCGGCGTGTACACCAAGGATTCCGGCGTAATTGAGATCAAGGGCCAGCCGGTGGAGATCAACAATCCCTTAGATGCGCAGCGCCTGGGCATCCGTATCATCCACCAGGAATTCAACCTGATCAACCACATGAGCGTTATGGAGAACATGTTCCTCGATGAGCTCGGGCAGAAACCCTGGGGCCTGGTTTCCTACCGCACCATGCGCAGGCGGGCGAAGGAAGTGCTGCAGTGGCTTGGCCTGGATGTTTCCCCGGACAGGCTCGTGAGTGAGCTGAGCGTAGGGGAACAGCAGACGGTGGAAATCGCGGCGGCTCTCTCCAAGGAGGCGGATGTGATCATCATGGATGAACCCACCGCCGCCTTAACCGACGCCGAGGTTGAGCGCCTCTTTGGGATCATCCAGCGCCTGCGGGCTCAGGGCAAGGCCATCGTGTACATTTCCCACAAACTTGAGGAAATCATGGCCATCGCCGACCGGGTCACCGTCCTGCGGGACGGACGCCTGATCGGCACGAAGGCAACATCGGAACTGACCCGTGATGAGATTGTGCACATGATGGTGGGGCGGCCGCTGCGCCAGATGTATGTGCGCAGCCGCAAACCTTCCTCGGAAGTTGTCTTGGAAGTGGAAAACCTGACGGTGCCGGGGAAAGTCAAGGACGTATCGCTCGTGGCACATAAAGGGGAAGTGGTGGGCCTGACGGGCCTCATGGGCGCCGGCCAGCATGATGTGCTGCGGGCTGTTTTCGGAGCCCTGCCCGTCAGCAGCGGAACCATCAAGGTGCGGGGAAGAGAGGTATCCATCCGCTCACCCTGGGATGCTATCCGCAGCGGCATCGGCCTGCTCACGGAAAACCGCAAGGAAGAGGGTCTGATCCTGCCCCTTTCGGTGATGTTCAACATGAGCCTGGCCTCCATGGACAAAGTGACCAGGCTGGGGATCATCGCCCACAAGCAGGAACGCAGCCAGGCTGACAGTTACGTGGACCAGCTGGATATCCGCACTCCCAGCGTTGATCAGCAGGTGGAGTACCTTTCCGGAGGCAACCAGCAGAAGGTGGTGCTGGCCAAGTGGCTGGCCACAGAACCGGAAATCATTCTCATGTCTGAGCCCACCCGGGGCATCGATGTGGGCGCCAAGGCAGAAGTTTACCGCTTGATCGATGAACTGGCCGCTCAAGGCAAGGTGATCCTGTTAGTTTCCTCGGAGCTGCCGGAGGTTATCAACTTGAGCGACCGGATCTATGTGATGTATGAGGGGCGCGTCGCGGCAGAACTGGACGCTACCAAGACGTCCCAAGAGGAAATCGGCTTGTATGGAACGGGAGGATACACACGATGAAAGCAGTGAAACGACTCGTTTCTGCCCGTCAGGAACTGCTCAGGCGGTACGGCATGCTCTTGGTGCTGCTGGTTATGGTCATATTGGCTTCGTTTTTGAGCGATCGCTTCTTCACCACAGCCAACCTTATGAACGTGACCCGGCAGGTGGCCATCAACGCCATCCTGGCAGCGGGCATGACCATCGTGATCATTTCGGGCGGCATTGACCTGTCCATCGGGTCGGTCATCGCTATCTCCGGGGCGCTCGGGGCAGGTGTGATGGCTGGCGGCTCAGGCTGGGTAGCGGGCCTGCTCACCACCTTGGCTGTAGGCCTGGCCTTCGGGATTACAAACGGCCTTTTCATCGCCTACGGCCAGCTGCCTCCCTTTATTGTAACTCTGGCCTCTATGGCCCTAGCTAGAGGCTTCACCCAGGTGTACACCGGAGGCCGGGCCATCCAGGTCTCGAATCAAACGTTCCAGTGGTTCGGTCACGGGTATATCAGTTCCATCCCCGTCCCCGTGACAATAATGATCGTGGTCTACATCTTAGGCTACCTTTTCTTCAAGCACACCAAACTCGGCCGGCTGGTCTATGCGGTTGGCGGCAATGAACACGCCTGCCGGATGGCGGGTATCCGGGTGAACCGGGTGAAGGTGGCCATCTACGGCATCAACGGCCTTTTGGCCGGTCTGGTGGGTGTGATCTTAACGGCTCGCCTGTTTTCCGCCCAGCCCACAGCTGGCGTGTCTTACGAGATGGATGCCATCGCCGCGGTCATCCTCGGTGGAACCAGCCTCTCTGGGGGCAGGGGGAATATCGGGGGCACGATCATCGGTGCTCTGATCATCGGGGTTCTGGGCAATGTGTTCAACCTGCTCAATGTCTCCCCCTTCTACCAGGATGTGGCCAAAGGCATGGTCATTTTAGTCGCTGTGCTCCTCGACCGGCTGCTCCATGCCGGCGGGCGGACAATTAGAAAGGAGGTGGACTCCGGCACCGATAAAGCGGAATCCGCACGTGCCTAGTCATCTGCATCGCTTTGGGTAACTGGATCTGTCCGATAAAAGCCAAAGGAGGATGTTCCATGAAAAAGTCACTGCTTGTTGTTCTTGCTGTACTGCTCTGCACAGCGCTTGTAAGCGCCGCCGCATCTGCCTACACCATCGGTTTTGCCGTTTCCACGCTGGATAACCCGTTCTTTGTTGATCTGAAAGATGGTGCCGAAGCTAAGGCTGCTGAACTCGGCGTAACCCTGCGCGTCGTCGACGCTCAGGACGACCCCGCCCGCCAGCTGGCTGGCATCGAGGACCTGATCGCCCGCGGCGTTGATCTGATCCTGGTCAACCCCACCGACTCCTCTGCCGTTGTTCCGGCGATCCTGGCCGCTAACCGTGCCGGCATCCCCATCATCACCGTTGACCGCGGTGCCGAAGGCGGCGAGGTTGTAGCCCACATCGCCTCCGACAACGTCCTTGGCGGACGCATGGCCGGTGAGTTCATTGCTGAACTGCTCGGCGGCAAGGGTAAGGTTGTTGAACTGGAAGGCATCCCCGGAACCAGTGCTGCTCGCGAGAGGGGCCAGGGCTTCAACGAAGTCATCGCCACCTATCCTGACATCCAAGTTGTGGCTCGCCAGGAAGCCGGCTTCGACCGTGCCCGCGGCCTGACTGTTATGGAGAACATCCTGCAGGCTCAGCCCGAGATCGACGCCCTGTTCTGCCACAATGACGAAATGGCGCTGGGTGCCATCATCGCCATCCAGGCTGCCGGCCGGGCAGACAAGATCAAGGTCGTCGGCTTTGACGCCACAGACGACGCGGTGCAGGCTGTTAAGGAAGGCCGCATGCTGGCCACCATCGCTCAGCAGCCGCGCCTCATGGGCGAACTCGGTGTGGAGTACGCCATTAAGGTGCTGAGCGGCGAAACCGTCGACAAGTTCATCCCGGTACCTCTGGAACTGGTGAAGTAAGCGAAGGCCGAGTGTTCGGCATAAGTGTCTAAAGAAAAGCGGGGCCTGCGGGCGGCGACTGCCGCTTTCGTGCCCCGCTTTCTCTGAAAGGGCGCCCACAGGCGCAAACGGTGCGCCCAGGCGCCCACTGCACCGCAGGGAGGAGACAATAGTGAAGAAGATCGGAATCTTGCATGCTCAGCTTTCCCGCGTCATTGCTTCCATGGGGCATGGGGACATGTTAGTCATCGGAGATGCCGGTCTGCCGGTGCCTCCAGGGGTGGAAACGGTGGACTTGGCGTTGAAACAGGGAGTGCCTGGTTTTCTGGAGACTCTGGAAGCGGTTTTGGGTGAGCTCCAGGTAGAGGAAGCGATCATCGCCGCGGAGCAGGCGGAAAGGTCGCCTAAGATGCATGGGGACATCAAGGCCATGTGGCCAGCGGACATCCCGCTCAGTTCCATCCCCCATGCTCAGTTCAAAGAGCTGACCGCCAAAGCCAAGGCGGTTGTGCGTACGGGGGAGTTTACTCCCTACAGCAACATCATCTTGGTGGCCGGAGTGGTGTTCTAAAGAGGCATACAACACATGAAGACTCCCCAGCGCTGCACACTATGCTGGGGAGCATTTTTTGCCCAACTGCCTGCAGGTGTTCGCCGATCCGTCGCGAAGTACATGGGTGGGGAGTGATGGCAGGATGAGCGTGATAACGGTTGTCGGGTCGGGAGTGATGGGCTCAGCCCTAAGCGTTCCCGCCCGGGATAACGGCCATGAGGTGCGCTTGGTTGGCACCCATTTGGACAGGGAGATCATAGACACGGTCAAGGCAGAAGGGTACCACCCCACCCTGAAGCGTGCGCTTCCCCAAGGCGTTAAGGCTTTTCAGCTTGAGGAAATCGGGGAGGCTCTCCGTGGCACTGATCTGGTCATCTGCGGAGTGAACAGCTGGGGTGTGGAGTGGTTTGGGGAGAGGATACTTCCCCTGATCCCAGATCACGTGCCGGTACTGGCAGTGACGAAGGGGCTGCGGGAAATGGCAGATGGCGGTCTGGAGCCCTTTCCCCATTACTGGCAGAGGCTGGTGGATAGCCGGCTGTCCATCAACGCCATCGGAGGCCCCTGCACCAGCTACGAGCTGGCCGACCGCCGCCATTCCTGGGTCCACTTCGTAGGGGAAGACCCGGCAGTCCTCAGGAGCCTCAAACAGCTTCTGGAGACCGACTACTATCACATTTCCACCTCAACGGACGTGATCGGCGTAGAAGCGGCAGTCGCGATCAAAAACGCCTATGCCCTTGGGGTTGCCTTTGCCGTGGGCCTGCAGGAAAGGGAATTCGGTATAGGTTGTACTCCCGCCTATAACCCCCAGGCCGCCTTGTTTGGGCAGGCAGCTGTAGAGATCACGAGGTTTGTGAAGCTTCTGGGCGGACGCGCGGAAAGCATCAGTGTCGGGCTTGGGGATCTTTACGTTACTATCTTTGGCGGGCGCAACAGAAGGTTGGGAACTCTGCTCGGGCGGGGCCTTTCCATGGAGCAGGCTCTGGAAGAACTCAAGGGCTTAACCTTAGAGGGTACCATGATCATCACCAGGGCTGCCAGCGCCCTGCGCAAGCTGGAAAGCAGGGGCCTTGCCAGCATGGAAGACTATCCTCTTCTGCAGCACATGGATGAGGTGATCAACCAGGGCACACCTGTGTCCATCCCCTGGCAGGCGTTCACTGGAACGGTTTGAATTGGCCGGAAGCACACAGAAAAAAAGAGAAACCCTCCTGCAGCCAAATCTGCCTTGGCTGAGGAGGGTTTTCTTGTCGGGTTATCCGAAATCGAAAAGGCCTTTCAACCACTCGATGCAGAGCGGCAGCCAGCGGGCTGCATGGGGGTTGTTCTTCCCTCCACTGTCCGTTTCTGCCGTAGCCAGAGACAGGCCGTGGATGCCGTCAGGGAAGAGGTGCATCTCGAAGGGCACTTGGTTCTGCCGCAGGGCGTTGGCAAACAACAAGCTGTTCTCCACGGGCACTACCTCGTCGGCTACCGTGTGCCACAAAAACGTCGGCGGGGTCTTGCTGGTTACCTGCCTGTCCAGGCACATTTCCTCAAGAATCTCGGCGCTGGGGTTCGGACCCAGGAGGTTGTCAAACGAACCTGGGTGTTTGAACGGTCCTGAGGTGATGACGGGATAGGACAAGATCAGTGCCTGCGGTTCGTTCTGCGGGGCATCAGGGAGTTTATACCAGTGCACTCCCAGACTTGCGGCCAGGTGACCTCCAGCGGAGAAACCGGCGACTGCGATGCGGTTAGGATCGAGGTTCCACTCCTTAGCCCGTTTTCTGACTTCAGTTACCGCCGCAGACAGCTCCAAAAGGGGCTGGCGGTAATACTTCGGACGGACCGTGTAGGTGAGAACAAAGACATGGAATCCGGCTGCGCAGAATTGGAGTGCCACGGGTTCGCTCTCCCGAGGAGAGACCAATGTGTAGGCGCCGCCCGGGCAGATGATCACGCCCGGCCTCAAGCGTTCGCCAGCCAGGACATAGGTCTGCAGAAAGGCCTGGCCGTCTTCTGAACCAGGCGGATTGATGGGGATCCTTTCAGTCAACAACTAGTGATTCCTCCTTGGCGTAAGCGTTGTCAAATGTGGTTTCGCTTCTTAACTACGAACTCCTTGCGGCCTGGCGGACAAGTTGGCGGTTTGCCGCAGCTTCGCTCACATGTGTTGATCGACTCAAGGTTACCTCCAGATCCAAGTACTTCGAATGGGTACCGGTGTGATCATGAATGTCCACGAAAATGTGATGCTGGTCACCCTCCAGGCTGCCGTGCAGACCCACGTTAAGTACAAGTTCCCCGTCTTCCCAGCGTTCTTCGGCCACGTCAAACAGATCTGGCCTGTGGGTAACATCATATCCGTCGATACGGAAGATCAGTGTCGATCTATCCAGTGCTTTTAAGGCGCCCAGATCAGGATCATCGGGCGGCACTGCGGGACTGATGCGGATCGGGATCTGGCCGTTTCTGAAGAGCATGGCCACCGATTCGGGAGACGGCAGCACGCCTGAGGGCTCAAGATCCAAGGTGACGATTGGTTGCGCCGCCCGTTTGTAGGACTGGATGGCCAGGTCGATGGGATCACTTTCTTCAGTGATGAGCAGGGCGAGCAGGAAACTCACTATTGCGTTCTTTTCCATCAGCGAGCTGCGGTAGATATGCGTATCCATCAACTCGCGGAGCCTTCTCTTCAGCTGTGGAACAACCAGATAACGGATGAGCCCGGTTTTGACCCAGCGGATGGGCAGGGGACCGTTCCTCGGTACAAGCAGTTCTGCCGGATCGCGCACGGCTTTCCAGAGCCTCGCGGGTTCCCGAGTTTTTAAAGGCTTGCCGAGCGAGTAGAGGATATCAAACAGGGTGGTCCCCATCTTGCTATTGATCAACCTATATGAGTCCCAACTGCTGGGTGGATGCTCGTCTGTTTGAGGAACGGCTAGTTTGGCGATCTCAGCGAGGTCTCTGCAGAACAGGTCAGTGACCACGCGATCCACAGAGTGTTCCACGAACTCGTCCCGCCAGAAGCGCGTCCTCAGGTCCTGAACCAAATTCGGCTTGTGTATGCGGATGCTTTCGATGAGCAACCGCAGCACAAAGATGACCTGCTGGAAATGCTGTGTGAGACTGGGGATATGCTCCGGGGGGACCCTTGTGAACCGGCCGCGAAAACGCTCTGAGGTCACCGTCAGCAGGTTGTCATCGGTACCGGGGAACATGGCCAGGCACTTGTGTGGATCTGCAAAGAGCTCGTGTGGATCTTCATCCACGGCGATGATATCGTAGAAAAGCTCGATCAGGGCGTGTTCTACCACCGCGTTGGTCCGCAGAACACTGGGGAAGAAGTTGTCTCCGAGGATGAGGTGAGCATCGGCAAAGCCCGAGAAGGTGGAAATCTCATCAGCGATGTTGGTTGGATCTTGACTCAGCACGCCGCCCTTTTCCATACAGGCATAGTGGGGGTACCAGTCCGCGAGTTGGTGGCCGAGCCAGCCGCAGGCCAGGGCAAGATCGTGCTTGTTCTGCTTTCCTTTGGGCAGTCTGAACCACTGATCGATCAAAGCGCAACCGAAGAACGGCACGCCCTTGGCGTGATCTGGGACCGAGTTGTGGGCGTAATCGTAGATGGTGAGGCCCGTGACCACGTGGTTGGCAGAGACCGTATCAGCGCTGTTCGCTCCGAACACGAACGCATCAAGGTTCTCTTCGCAGGCCTCGACCAGTTCTCTGTTCACGCGGTTGTCCCCTTCGTCAGCTCTGCGGCGGGCCTTTTTTAGCGCCCGGAAGTTGATGGTTGGGTGCATGAATGGTCCCCACAAGAAACATGGAAGAACGGGGAGTAGAAAGAGCATGGCCAGCCGGTGTCTCAAACCGGTCTTTTCTCTCTGCATCAGAGTACACCCCCACGGTTAGCAGTTACCATAGATACAGACTCGTGCGACTCAACGAATTGAGCAAATATAACCCTAAAGTTAACCATTGAATATATATTTCTACTCAAATGTACGAAAACCTTCTGGTAACATCGCTGCTTTCCAGAAGGTACTTGCCCCGCGGCGAAGGGAGCTCGTTGTCTAAGAACAGAAAACCGGTCCGAGCTCCCAGACCGGTTTCACTCGAACTGAGACTGGCCAACCGAGTGGTGATACTGGAGGTCTTGACAAGGGAGTCGAACCGCTCACCCTATCTGGTCGCGTCTGCACGGTCAATACATGATTCCGCTTAGACCACCACAAACCTTCTGTCGAATGCTTGATATCCTTTCTGGAAGGTGCATCTCAGCGCCATCTGCTGCTGCATCGAGAGAGCCCTTACCAGTCCCTTCGGTTATTCTACAGTCAGCGGCGAACGCCTCCGCGTTTTTCGCCAGCGGATGCAGAGGTGTCTGGAAAGGTGCAAGAGGGCGCAGGGTCTTTGGCTTCCATGGAGAAAACACCAAATGAAAGACGGCAGATGACGGACTCCAGAGCCACCGCTCGTGGAGTCCCGTTCTATGCTTTCTCGATGTAGGGAGGGTGTCCATGCTCAAAGGTAACATCAAACTCATCGCTCTAGATCTCGATGGAACACTGACGCAGCACAAGACGAAGGTGGAGGAGCGCAACAGGCAGGCTCTGGAAGCCCTCCAGAAGTCGTATCCATTGGTGATGGTTGTAGCCGGAACATGCGAACGGGTGTACAACCAGCTGAACAGGTTTCCAGTGGATATTATCGGGAACTACGGCCTGCAGGAGTCAACGATCGTGCGGTGCGGGGGAGAGGAGCAGCTGCGGATCCTCAGGGACGCCAGGATAGAGATAGACCGAGTAGAGGTAACTAGGAGGATCGAGGAACTGCGACGCTTAACGCCGTACAAGGACTATGTCGGCGATACGGTGGAATTCCACCCCTCTGGAGCGATAACCTTTCCTCTGCTTGGAACGAAGGCTGCGGCCGAGGACAAGCTGCTGTTCGATCCGGGAAGGGAGAAGCGGCTTGCCATCTACCCTCTAGTTAAAGAGTACTTCTGGGACTTCAACGTCTTCGTTGGAGGCACTTCCTCCTTTGACATCGTTCCGAAGCCCTATGACAAGTACATGGCTCTGAAAGGCTATGCCGAGGGCCATGGGATCGCTGAGAGCGAGATTCTGTTCATAGGCGATGGTTTCGACACCGGTGGCAATGATGAACCGATCGTAAGAGCGGGCATCAACTGCCTGCGCATTTCAGATTACCGCAGATTCCCAGAACAGATCGCCGCGCTTTTGGGAAACAGCTAGTGCATCCCAAGCCAGATTCAGTCGTGGGAAAAGAGGAGGCATCTTCGTGGCTCTAGTGACGCTCAGAGAAATACTAAAGGGTTCTGTTGAGAACAGGTACGCTGTGGGCTCTTTCAATGCCGCAAACCACAGCATGGCGGAAGCGATTTTGGAGGCGAGTGAGGAACTGGGTACCCCGGTGATCCTGGCCGTGGCCGAAGTCCACTTCCGGTACTTCGATCTGGACAGGTTTGCGGCCTACGTCCGGAGGAGGATCGAGGAAGTGAAGACGCCCGTGGCCCTGCACCTTGACCACGGACGCAGCACCGATGTGGTGAAGAGGTGCCTGGATCTGGGGTTTTCCTCTGTGATGATCGATGCGTCCCAGCAACCGTATGAGGACAATGTGCGGATCACCGACTCGGTTGTGCAGCTGGCCAGAACATCTGGCGCCAGTGTGGAGGCTGAACTCGGCTGCGTCGGCGGAGGAGAAGGAAACTATGTAGAAGGTTCCGTCGCCAATCGGGACGATTTCACCAACCCGGACCTGGTGCCCGACTTCGTGGCCCGGACTGGTGTCGATGCCCTTGCTGTGGCCATCGGCACGGTGCACGGCCCCTACAAAGGCCAGCCCGTTCTCGATCTGGAGCGGCTCCAGGAGATCCGCAGAAAGACGGATGTTCCCTTGGTTCTGCACGGCGGCTCAGGCTTAAGCGATGAGGATTTCCGTAATGTGGTAGCCAGCGGGATCAACAAGGTCAACTTCTACACCGAGTGTTCTTTGGCGGCAGCAGCGAAGGTTGCTGGGCTGATCCAGAGCGGAAAACCTGTGGGCTATCCCGACCTTACTGCAGCGGGCGGAAGGGAAGTCAAGAGGATCGTCATGAAGCAGATCGGCGTTTTCGGAACGCCGAGAGTAGTGTAGAGGAGCAGCAGTATGCAGAACGTCGTTACGGTCACCCTGAATCCAGCCTTCGATGTGCATTTTGAACTGGAGCGGTTCGAGCTGGGAAAGGAGAACTACAGCTCCAAACGAATCGTCCACGCTGGCGGCAAAGGCCTGAACATCTCCCGCGCCCTTCGGATGAACGGGATAGACAGCCTCGCGTTTATCGTACTCGGAGAAGACGATGCTGCCGAGTTTCAGGTGCAGCTTGATGCGGAAAACCTGAACTATCGGGCTTTTCTCTGTCCCGGATCAGTCCGCCACAATATCACGATCCATCCTGCGGAGGGTCCCGAAACACGCCTCAGCCTGGACACATTTCACATGGACAGATCTCTGTTCCAGGAGATCACAGACCAGCTGCTGCCGCTGATCCACCCAGGGGTCGTGGCTGCATATGGCGGTAGGCTACCAAAAGGGCTTCCTCTGGAAGCGGTCAAGGAACTCTTTACAGCCTTGAAAGAACGGGGAGCGCTGTTGGTGCTCGACTGCAACAACCTGTCCCTTCAAGACCTGGCTGAGATCAAACCCTGGTTGATCAAGCCCAACGAGTATGAAGCGGAAGCGCTCCTCGGCCGGAAGATCTCCACGGACGATGAGGTGCTCAGAAGCGCTGAAGAGATCCACGGGCTGGGCGTGGAAAACGTGCTCATCAGCCTCGGAGAACGGGGCCTGGCCTATGCAGGCAGGGAGATGGGCGGCTGGGCCCGCGTGCCCCAGATCACTCCCGCTTCCACCATCGGCGCCGGTGACAGCACTCTAGCAGGTTTCATCTTTGCTCACCTGCAGGGAGGCGATGGGGCTGAGAAGCTCAAGACAGCCGCTGCCTTTGGAACTGCAGCATGCCTCACTCCAGGCACCCAGCCACCCAAGCCTGAAGCGATCGCCCAGATAACGGCGCAGGTCAAAGTAGACATCCTCAATTTCTGCTGAGACGCCACACCCCCGCTGATTCACCAAGACCGGTGACAGGCGGGGGCGTTTTGTCTGACTGGCTGCCATGCGACTTTGAGCCTACGCACGAGTTCCATACAAGGCTTCCATCGCTGCTATGAACTTACTCCATTCCGGGTTCTCTTGCTTTTCGCGGTTGGTAAGGTGGTATTGATGCTTGTACAGCATCCGAAGGCCCTTTCTTTCGCTGCGTCCTTCGGCATAGAGGTAGAAAATAGGTTCGTACATTTTGATGGCACGGATAGGGGGTGCGGACGTTTTTTTGGACTTGACTACGCGGCTAGGCCAAGACTTCGTCGATATTCTATCGGGCTCATAGCGTCTAAAGATATTTTGATCCGCTCCTCATTATACCAGCGAAGAAAA
>Ga0134093_1000772_pt1 | contig 36602 bp, 29 predicted proteins | sample 4_1taG_FD_94452 | JGI IMG/M metagenome (GOLD analysis project Ga0134093, IMG submission 94452) | Switchgrass degrading microbial communities from high solid loading bioreactors in New Hampshire, USA - 4_13_20_68_A1 metaG | ecosystem: Engineered > Bioreactor > Semi-continuous > Anaerobic >...
AGTTTGGAAGTCAATCTATACACATCAATATGGCAAGCTTTATTAAACTTGAGTATTCTTAAGGTATTATTCAGATTTTCTCTTGTTATCTTTCTCAGCCTGTATAGTTTAGCCTCTTCACTTGCCAGTTTGGAAAGTGTCTTAACGGTAACAGTACCGGAAGGTGAGCAGTTTTCCAAATTCAGAGTCATTGCAACGTAACCGAGTCTTACAAGCATACATAATACCTCATTGCATTTTTGTCATTAGTGTTATTGTGCCCAAAAACGTATAAATTATAGATTATTAATTACAAAACATAGGAGATGTTGCATTTAAATTGAAATCGCAGTTCAACGCCCACTTCCAACCTCTTTTTTGTCATAGTTTATGTTTACAATATACTAAATGTTTTTTATTTGATGCTCAAGTACTAGGTTTTGAAAATCTTCCCTCGATACTTCCTGTTCCAATACCATTAATTTATCCAATACATTACCGTTCTTAACAGTGTAAGTATATATTGCCTTAAAATCCTCGCATTCATCAATATCCACATATTTTGAACATATTGCCTGTTCTTCTGCTTTCCATCCTGGCAATATACCATTGGCAAACTTTAATAATACCTTATCATCTTTAATATATCCATGCTCGGCAAGAATCTCCCACATATTGTCAACATCATCCAAAGGACTGTCCCATTTTAAGAAAAATTGGACCTTATAAACATCCTGAATATATTTATCATCCTTCGGAATTTCTTTATAAAATGACTCCTTTGTCGATAAAAAGTCTCCATCCGTTTTTGCTTTCTGTCTTGTAATAATAACATAATGTGAACCTTCATCTAAAATATGGTACAATTTTTTCTTATAAATCATAAACATAATATTTTCCCCATCATTCAACTATTTCAAGACGTTTAGACACCTAGTTACAAATATTATATACCAACTTTTGCACATGAATAAAGTGCACAAAAAACATCTCAACTTTTCAATTATTGAGATGTTTTGTAATTGAAGTTTCTTCAAAAAAGTTATTCAATTTTACGGCATTAAAAATCTAATGTATAAACACTCTATTTTTATTTAAAAGCTTTCAGGACAAGCATATAGGAATCCTCTTTATAGGGAGAGCCTTTGAAATCCCCATAGCACTCATATCTCTTAAATCCCACCCTCTCAACCATGCCTGTCAGTTGGCCGCTTAATAACGGCAACAACTCCACAGTGTTTTTAAAGGTCTTGGTATCGCTTCCATCCTTAACAATCAAGGTGGTGTTGAAATCAATCTTATTCACATCAGGTTTATACTCATACTCCCTGATAAATTCCACCCCCTCTTCGTCGTTAATTATTTTGGGCAGTCCTTTTAAACCAAGCCTGATGATTCTGTCATAATTCATTATCTGTACTATGACAGTTCCATCATCCTCAGCCAGGTTGTACATCTGTCCGAGAGCATTCTCTATTTCCCCAAGGGTATTAAGATGTACCAGGGAATTCCCTATGCAAAACAACACCTGATACTTTTCAGCCAGCTTTTCCTCAAGCTCGGTCATACTGCAAACATAAGCCTCAACTTCCACTTTTTCCTTAGCAGCCTTATCTTTCAGTTTTCTAATCATTTCCTCCTCAATGTCCACAGCAGTGACTTTATATCCTTCCTTTGCCAATGGAACGGAATAAGTTCCCGAGCCGCAAGCTATGTCCAAGATTTTAGCTGTTTTTTCCCCGGCTGCCTCTTTTATAAAACTAAGCTGTTCCTCCCCTGCCGGGAAAATTTTATCGTAATATTTGCTTATCTCGTCATAGAAACCCATTATTCACCTTCATCCTATATGATATTTTTATATTTCTCCACAAAGTCCTTTTCTATAAGAATATCCTTTATTGACGAAACATCCTTTTCCTTTTTCACAAAATCACTAAGTATATTGCCTGACGAGGTATCGCCAAGAAGGATTAATCCCTTAATTTTATTATCCTTTAAGACCACTTTTCTGTACAAATGGGCTTCCCTATCGCAGAACACCAACGATTCGTACTCCTTCTCGACAGGATTTATCATACCCATGGAGAGAAAAGGAATATCCCTAAGTCTCACAGCATTGCTGAAACCTGCATCACTGGAAAACTCCTGAACCTGTCCTGCCATGTTCGAAGCTGCACACTTACCCTGCGAAAGGGCATTGGGCCATATATAACTTGAGACAGTTCCAACATTGTTATTTTGAAGTTCTGCCACGTCACCTGCGGCATATATATCTTTAACGCTTGTTTCCATGTAGCTGTTGACCAGTATGCCCCTGTTGGTATTTATACCCAAACCCTTCACAACATCAATATTCGGCTTGGTACCGATAGAAACAATCAGCATATTGAAGGAAATTTCCTCTCCATCGGCCATTTCAATCCGGCTTTCATCGCTCTTTACCACCCTTTTGATATCTCTTTGGAGTAAAAGTTCTATGCCTTCGTTTCTTATCATCTCCACAAGCATTTCCGCAGATGCAGCATCCAACTGCTGGGTTAGGATCCTTGCCCCCTTTTCCACCAGTGTAACATCCATTCCCAACCTTTTAAGTGCAAAGGCTGTCTCAATTCCCGTCAGTCCTGCACCGATGACAACCGCCTTTTGACCTTCCGCTGCATTCTCAATTATTCTGTCGGCGTCGCTTATGGAATTGAGCGTAAAATAGCCCGTCTCTTTCAAACCTTCAATATTTGGAACTACAGGACTTCCTCCCACTGCAACAAGCAACTTGTCGTATTCAAGGAACTTGCCGCTTGCAAGCCTGACTGTTTTTTGATTGCTGTCAATATTCTCAACTTTTTCACTTAATAATAGCTTTATTCTGTTTTTATCATAGTAGGCCAAATCCCTTAAGATAAGTTTATTTTTAGCAATCTTTCCGCCAATGTAGTCGGGAAGCATAAACTTTGTATAGACCGGTACGTCTTCAATACTTACCACTGTAATTTCACAAGTGTCGTCCAATTGACGAAGCTTTTCGGCAGCAGATATACCTGCGGCACCATTTCCAAGAATTACAAATTCCAACAGTCCTCACCTCTAATTTACAGTTTTTAATCTTTACTGCTTAAGGTACTATTGCCACTGCTTCAATCTCTATGAGTACATCCTTAGGTAATCTTGCCACCTCTACACAGGATCTTGCAGGGTAAGGCTCTTTAAAGTACTGCCCGTAGATTTTGTTCACCAATGCAAAATCATTCATATCCTTAATAAAAACGGTTGTCTTGACCACATTCTCAAATCCGGTTCCTGCCTCAGCCAAAACAGCTCCGAGGTTTTCCAGCACTTGTTTGGTCTGATTTTCGATGCCTCCACCAACTACTTCTCCAGTAGACGGATTCACAGGTATCTGCCCGGAAGTAAATACCATGTTTTGAATCCTAATAGCCTGGGAGTAAGGTCCAATAGCTTTAGGTGCATTCTCGGTCGATATAACTTCTATTTTCATAACTTATACCCCCTATTGATATTTAATTACTGCATATATAAATCTTACCCCTTTTGACCTATAAATCCATATTTTTTTTACAAAAAAACTCAATATAAAAGTTTATAATGTTAAAAAAGAATTATTTTTACAAGCACAAAGCACAAAAATTTACTTATAAAAGGAAATTGCACAGTATTACGGTATCTCATTGTTAATAATGTTTACCGATTTTTGGGGATATTCTCCAAGAGAATACGTACAATTGTTGTCACTCTCCAATGAGTCCAACGAAATATACTTTTCTTTTCCAATTATCTTTACTTCAGCATCATAGCCCTCCAATGAGCTATGCCCTTTGAGATAGGGTCTTCCATCTATGAAACGAAGTCCTATTCCTTCCTCGATTAGGTTTCCGTCAATATACAAGGATGGTCCGCTTTCGGTTCTATAATAGTTTATAATCTCCCTTGCAAGAGTCCCAATCAATTTGTTTGCACTATCTTGATCTATTGCTTTTTTTGCGACACCTTCCACTGCAATAGTCAAAGCTATGGGCTCTCTCTCGGGAAAATAAACCAATGCCATATCACTAGCCAAACGGCTTATGAAACCTATCTTATTGGCAATAACCGTATCGGCTGGTGCATAAAGAGCGATTCTTGCCTTATCCACTGTTTTTATCATATACCCGATACCTTGGTTTGCCAGACTATTCTCCAAAAATACCCTGTTTTCCAACAGTACCAACATTTTTGTTAGATCATCGGTTGTGGTGTAATTACTGGGTAGGGACCTGTCTCCATCGTAAAACTTCTTATAAACCTTGGTATCATTCAATTGGTACCGTTCACAAAAAGAATCCAATTTTGCTCTGCCCAAAGCATCAAAAATTATGTTGGCAGCCACATTGTCACTCAAACTAATCATTTTCGACAGAATATCGTCATAGGTGTACTTGGTTCCGTTCGCTTGATCTTTCAAAACACCTGTGCCGGCCACCTTTGCACCTCTGATATATTTATCGCTGTATTTCAGGGTATAGGTGTTATTCAAGCTAAAATTCCCCTTCTGTACTTCTTCAAGGAAGCACAAAAGATTGGCCACCTTTGTTAAACTCGCCGGGTAAAAGCGTTCCTTTCCGTTATAGCTAACCGTTTCCCCGGTAGCAAAATCATATACGCTGACTCTTACTTGATAGTTTTTATTTTTGACAATATCACTTATTATAAATAATAAGTCCTTCTTTTCATCTACAGAATTATTAAAATCCAAATTGGGACGATTGGAAAGGAGTTCTTCAAATCTTGCCAATACCTCGTTAATATCATTTTCCGTCAAAATTCTATACGGTTCGAAATCAGCCTTTTCAACTTTGAGTAAATTCAGATAAACAGCCAAATTGCAGTGATAATATGCTTCTTTCGGAATTATCTTGTTATCCGGAAAGAAGTACAAATCCAATTGAGGAATACTCTTGTTATAATAAGCAAAAACATGGTTTACAAAATAAGAAGCCACCTCATACTTTGAAATAGTCTTGATACTGTGTTCCTTTAATATTTTGCATCGCACAAAATTGCAATATATTTCTCTAAACTCATTATTGTTATAATCTTCAATCGATACATCACTATCAGTGACCGATATTACCCCATTTCTATAGAACACTTTCTTTCCCACCATCTCATTTATATCCCGTATGGGGATATATAATCGGTTTTGAAAAATCAACGGTTTTGCATTTAACTGAGAGAAATTGCCGTTTATTTTTATTATGTCACTGTCGGGCTTTATACATATTGTTTTATCGTCTTTAACCATTGTAGCCGTGTATTCATCGGCATTCCATTCAACTTCAAATCCGAAGTTTTCTGCAAAAAACCTTAAAGGTATTAATGTCCGGCCCTCTATAATTATTGTCTCAACCAAATAATTATCCGGATCAATCAAACAAAATTCCCCATTTACACAGGCATAAGGGTTATTGACCATAAATAAAATATTGCTTTCCTCCACCGGCTCTTCTTGGTTATCAACTGTTTCATCCAGGTTGTCAACTGCTTCATCCCGGTAATCAACTTTTTCTTCATGGCCATAAAACAGCTTTGCCAAGGAAAAATTGCTGGTAAAGCAAATATTAATAAAAAGAGCAAATATTATTGCTATTACCTTTTTCATTGTACTACATCCTAAAAAAACCAATAATTTCTTGTTGATAATATTATATATCATCGAACATACTGCTACAACCTTTATTTTCAGCCATATCAACCTCCAACAATTATTTCTCAATTATTATTGCCTTTTTTGGAGTTATTAAAACGAATTTGGAATATTTCAATTTTTCCTACCGGATACTTCAACTTTGCTTTAACATATATTTAACTTAGCTATAGCATAATAAAATCTCAGGAGCTATCTACGCCCCTCCAATCTTGCGGCTTTCACGACCTTCGAAAGCCCCTAAAAAAACCAGGATACCAAACTGTTTGGTATCCTGGTTTTTCCTCCAATTATTCAATTAAAATTCCCATAAAAATTCATAGATTAAAAGTTGTTCTTTTCGGCCCACTGAGCAGCCTCTTTTATTGCATTTTGATGATTTGAATCGACTTTGTTAGTACCGTGGGTTCTGCTGTTTAGGAAATGAACATCAAACACACCGTTCATGTTGTTTCCTTTAACTGCATCAAGGTTATCTCCGGCACCATATCCTCCGCTTCTACTGCTTACATATGTATTAGCGGGTGAACTATCTACTCCGGCGTGCGGCATTCCTGCCATGGAAGCTGCCAATTTCCGACCGTTTACAATTACTATAATCGGTCTTCTTTCCCAACTCCAGTCACCGCCATAAATGCTTTTCATTATTTTGGTGTCCTCTGCAGTAAGAGTCTCGCAATCCGCATGGTTATAACCATACGTTCTTTTTATTTTAAAAGTGCGCCCGGTTTTGATATCGTAAACTTCTGCGATATCACCTTTTTTAAAAATATTTTCCGCTCCGCCAAACCACGGAACAACATAACTGCCGTTTTTGTCGGAACCTCTTGATGCGGTTACATTAGCAGCCGATGCCTCTGTACCCAACAACTTGCTTATCTTAGTCAAGGTTTCATTTCCGGCTATTCCATCCTGAGTAAGTCCGTAAGCCTTTTGAAACTTCTTAACCGCCTCTTTGGTAAGACTGCCGAAGTATCCGGTTGGACTCACACTAAAATAGCCAAGTTTCTTTAGATCTTTTTGCAACTGCGTTACCCTATCGCCACTCATGCCTTCCTTTAAAGCCCCTGAACCGCTCGCTCCTCTAGAAGCCGTAGATACCTTTGCATTTATAAGTTTCTCTATTAAAGAAAAGGTTTTGTTACCTACTATACCGTCACTATCCAAGCCATTATCTTCCTGAAGTCTCTGAACCGCTGATTTGGTAAGGCTTCCATAATAGCCCGTCGAGCTAACTTTCAAGTAACCGAGTGTCCTTAAGTTATCCTGAAGTGATGTAACGTCACTTCCGCTCATTCCTTCCTTTAATACTCTCGATGCAGCAAAAGCTTTAGTCGGGCAGAGTGAAAACATACTAACAAAGCAAAATACCAAGGCTGTCACCAGTACTGCCTTTTTCTTTAGCATTTAATCCCCCCTTAATGCTTACGAGGTTAGTTGACGGGTTAGGTAGAAGAGAACCCCTTCCGGTACTGCCGGAATTAACCCCAAAAATTTGTCTTTATCCCCCGTTTCTCTATTTTCCGGATAGAGAATTCAGCAACATAAGTGTATCACTATAGGCACCAATAATAAATACAAAAATAATACCTAAAAACGTTTACTTATGTACATCCAAACTTCAAATTCATTGTGTGCCTAGCTCTCGCCTTCTATTTTATAAAAATAAATTTAATATGTAAACACTTTGCTAAAATTTAGCTCACTTTTTTCATATCAATATATGGGTAAACTTAATTCCTAAATATAAATATCTTATATATTTTTTCCTTAATTTATAAAGGATTTTTCTCAAATTTATTGAATATAAATAAATATATATTCAAGCTGTAAATTTAATTTTATATCACTTAAACTTTTATCCAAGTTGGATGAAAGACTTCCTTTTAAATTTGACAGAAACGAATTACTTTAATATAAGCATTCATGTTTCTCAGCTGACAATTTATTTTACACACCTCTTATTTATATCAGTAAAGAGGTAATACTTTTTAAATATAAATTACATCATGATAACAATTTTGAAAGGATGGTCCTTAGAATGAAAGCAATTATCATGGCTGGCGGTGAAGGATCAAGGTTGCGTCCTCTTACATGCGATTTGCCCAAACCTATGGTTCCTGTAATGAATGTACCTATTATGGAGCACATAATAAACCTGTTGAAAAATCACGGTATCACTGAAATAGGCGTCACATTAATGTATCTGCCCCAAAAAATCAAGGACTATTTCGGAAACGGCTCTCATTTTGGAGTCAATCTCCATTACTTTACGGAAGATATCCCTTTGGGAACGGCAGGCAGTGTTAAAAATGCAGGGGATTTTCTTGACGATACTTTTATCGTAATAAGCGGTGACTCCCTTACAGATATGGATATCACCAAAGCTATAGAGTTCCATAGGGAAAAAAAATCAAAAGCCACCATCGTATTGACAAGGGTTGATGTGCCTTTAGAATACGGAGTTGTAATTACCGATAAAAAAGGGGCAATTACCGGTTTTCTTGAAAAACCCAGTTGGAGCGAAGTCTTCAGCGATACAGTAAATACCGGAACTTACATATTGGAACCGGAAATAATGGATTACCTGGAGTACGGAAAGAAAACCGATTTCAGCCAGGATCTGTTCCCCTTGCTGCTTGATAAAAAAGAACCCATGTATGGATATATTATGTCCGATTACTGGTGTGACATAGGAGATCTTCAAGCATACCTTCAGGCCCATTACGATGCCCTTGAAGGCAAAGTGAAAATAAACACCAATTTAACCGAGCTAAAAAAAGGTGTATGGGTGGGATCAGGCACCATTATAGATTCCCAAGCCGTTTTAAATGCTCCCTGTGTTATAGGAGACAATTGTCGTATCGGAAGCAGTGCCGTAATTGACAGTTACAGTGTTCTAGGCAGCAATAATGTAATCGAAGATGAAGCAACCGTTAAAAGAAGTGTGCTTTGGAGCGGAAACTATATCGAGTACGGCTCTGAAATTAGAGGTGCCATCCTTTGCAATAAAATCAATCTAAAACACTATGTTCGTGTTTTTGAAAATGCAGTAGTGGGAGATAACTGTATAATTAATGAAAGAGCTATCATAAAACCGAATATAAGCATCTGGCCTCAAAAAACAGTGGACCCCCTGGCCATTGTCGACAGAAACATAATCTGGGGTTCGAGACATTCAAAAACCATTTTCGGTGAAAACGGCCTGTCGGGAATAATTAATGTCGATATATCTCCCGAGTTTGCAACCCGCTTGGGTGCAGCGTACGGTTCCATATTCAAAAAAGGTGCGAAGGTCATTGTAAGCTCAACCACCTCCAACTCTGCCAGAATGTTCAAGCATGCCTTTATTTCCGGTATGCTTTCGGTGGGGGTAGAGGTTTTCAACATGAGCAGCCTGCTTACTCCCATTTCACGGCATGCAATAAGCTTTCTCTCGGTTGAAGGCGGAATACACATAAAACTCAGTGACGACAACCCCAACAAACTAAGGGTGGACTTCATGGATGCTAAAGGTGCAAGTATAAGCAGGGTTATGGAGCGAAAAATTGAAAATGCCTTTTTCCGGGAAGATTTTAAACGCTGTTCGGGGGAAGAAATCAGCCGATTGAACAATATAACCGACTTTAAGAATTATTATGTCAGATCCATACTCAATGAAATCGATACCGATGCCATCAGGAGCAGTTCTCCAAAAATCTGTATCGTTTCGCCCTCGGATTTTGTTATATCAATAGTGGTTCCCATGCTCACCGATATAGGATGCAAAGTTGCAAGCTTCTCATCTTCCAACTTGAATGAAATTGACACTGTTGTGGATGAAATCAAGAGTAACAATGCCAACTTTGCCGCCTTTATTGACAGTAACGGTGAAACCCTTGTTTTCATAGACAAAAACGGAAAAATAGTAAAAGACGATCTTTTCCTTTCGTTGACTTCACTTATCTCCTTTAAGAGCAATCCGGGTTCAAAGGTGGTTGTACCCATAACCGCACCTTCCATTATTGAAGTAATGGCGGAAAAATACGAAGGAAAAGTAGTACGTACAAAGACATCCCCTCAGGCAGTTATGGAACAAATGTTAAATTACAATCTATTTAAAAACAAGGAAAATATGAATCAATTTTTATTGAACTTTGACGCCCTGGCTGGACTTATAAAAATTCTTGAATTTTTATGTATCAAAAACACCACTTTATCTGATATACTAAAAGAAATACCGGATTTTTATGTTAGCAAAAAGAAAATATTCTGTCCCTGGGAATTAAAAGGTCGAGTTATGAGAACCCTAATAACGGAACAGGATGAAGAAAAGGTCGAGTTGCTTGACGGTGTCAAATTTATACTGGAAAACGGTTGGGCCCTTATTCTACCCGATGCTGACCTTCCTCTATGCAGAATATATTCGGAAGGTGACACTCCAAGCATAGCCGATATGATTTCGGAAAAATATCTTGAAAAGATTAAATCGATAATTAATTCATAAAACACTAATGACTCTCCAAAAAGGAGAGTCTTTTTAGGGAGTAATATGCAAGCATTTACTGTTGAAAAAGAAAACACAAATAAACGTATTGACAAAGTATTAAGGGAAAAATACCCAAAACTGCCTCAAAGCTTCATGTATAAAGCTTTTAGAAAAAAGGATATCAAGGTTAACGGAAAACGGGTAAAGGAAGACTATATCACCAATTTGGGCGATATTGTTGAAGTATATATCATTGACGACATTCTTTACGGAAAAGGTTTGACCCAATCCGTAGACTACAGCAAGGCTTTTACAGTTGTTTATGAGGACAGGAACATATTGATTGTTAACAAAAAGCAAGGCATACCGGTTCATCCCGATAAAGACAGCCCGGAAAATACGCTAATTGATCTTGTTAACACTTATTTGAGCAACAATTCAAACAACTCAAAAGCTCACGGTTTTTCTCCCGCTCTATGTCACAGACTTGACCGCAATACCGGTGGGCTTGTAATAATTGCCAAGAACAATGAGGCATTAAAAGTAATGTTGGAAAAAATAAAAAACAAGGAAGTAAAAAAGTATTACCAGTGTATCGTTCGGGGAAAAATGGAAAAGCCTCAAGCAACACTTAAAGCATACCTTGAAAAGGATGAACGCAATAGCAGGGTCTATATTAACGACTATAAAACGAAAAACTCCTTAGAAATAATCACCAAATATAGAACCCTTTCCATTATTGAAAATTTAACCGGGGAACATGCAGGAAGTTTATTGGAGGTTGAATTAATTACGGGACGAACTCATCAAATTAGAGCACATTTGGCGTATATCGGCCATCCGATAGTAGGAGACGGCAAATATGGAGACAATTCGCTTAATCGTGAACTGAAGTTAAAGCACCAAGCACTCTATGCCTATAAAATTAAATTTGAGTTTTCAACCCGAAGCGGAATATTAAGTTATTTAAACGGTAAAGTATTTGAAATCACACCCGATTTTAACGGTATATTGCATTCCGATAAAAATATATAAAGTCCCCGGATCTTAATTGCACTGTCCGGGGACTTCAATATATATTTTTTAATGTAAACTAAGGAGGCAAACACAAAAAAGCTCACTGCTTCTTTTTTTATACTATCATTTTTCCAAGTAAAACCTTGAAAGGTATGGCCGCAGGTCCATAAGCTTTATTATTTCCCTATAAATTGCTGTACCAACATTTTCCCATATTTAGGGCTATCCACAATACCGATTCCGGTATAGTTGAACCCTGCATTGAGTATGTTCTTTTTGTGTCCTTCGAAATTCATCCACGCTTTAAACGCACCTTCAACAGTTCTATTTCCCGCTATGTTTTCTCCTGCTGTTTTAAAGCTTATTCCAAATTGTCTCATCATATCGAAAGGCGAACCGTAAGTGGGTGATTGATGTGAGAAATAATTATTATCAACCATATCCTTTGCCTTTAGCCGTGCCACTTTCATAAGCTCTTCATCAAATTGAAGAGGTCCCACTCCTGCATCCGCACGTGCCTTGTTGACAAGGTCAAGTAAAACCTGTTCATCTTTGCTGACACCGGTAATAGGTGTAGTAATTACAGTAGGTGCTTTTGGTGTTGTAACAACTTTAGGTGCAGAAGTCTTAGTAGTTCCTGTTGAAGTTTTTGGTGGAGTTGTTGCCTTTGTAGTAGTAGTTGTATTTCCGGTTGACGAAGCAGATTTTATATACTGTCCCGAAACAGCACCTACACACCTTGTCTCAGGTTCGAAAATGGCGTACCAATCTCCTATTTTCCCCAAAACATTTACCCACTGATTTTTTTTAAGTACACAAATAATAGGGAAATTCGTTGAAGGTCCCTGCCTAACATTTAACTGTGTAGCCGTCACAACTGCGGATGTAAAATTCACTTTTTCAAAGGTTGGGGCTGCAGAAATACTTCCTTTATCAAAGGTAAAAAGACCCAAACCAATTGTAAATACAATTGCCAAAGCAATCATCAATACCAATTTCTTATTCATAACAATCCCTCCAAATCTGCTATATTTTCCTTTTCGCTTTTCAATATTTATAATTTTGGTTTATAAAAATAGTATTGACATATTTAAGCGAATTATTTACATATTAATGTTTTAATGTAAAAACTTTTTGGAGAAACATGTGTGTTCCTGTTTTAAAGAGCACCTTGCCTTTTTCAAAGGGATAATGTACAATTTATGTAATATTCACTTCAATGTTAAGGTTGACAGAAAATACAGTTAAGATAAAAAAACATCGGGTTTAAAAACCCAAAGTTTATTGAAAAGGATTTGATTTGCTGATGATAGTAGGAATCGGTCAGGATAGCCATAGATTTGACTTTGAGGACAAAGAAAAAAAATTGATTCTCGGAGGAGTCATATTTGACGACGCCCCTCCCCTTGAAGGAAACAGCGATGCCGATGTAATCCTTCATTCGATAACCAATGCGATTTCCGGAGTGACATGCGTTAACATTTTAGGCCCGATAAGCGATGACTTGTGCCTGAACAAAGGAATAAAAGACAGTAAAGTATATTTGAAAGAAGCTCTGAAATATTTAAACGGGAGACGAATTATACATCTGTCCATATCCATAGAATGTCTTAAACCTAAAATTACTCCGAAGATACCCGAGCTTAGAAAAAGTATCTCGGAACTTTTGAATATACCGGAAAATTCCATAGGTATAACTGCCACCACAGGCGAAGGGCTTACACCCTTCGGACAAGGCAAGGGGATCCAGGTTTTCAGTTGTATTACCGTTGAGTAGACCTATTTATCATTAAGGTAAAGGTATGTTTATTTTTATCGACGTACCTTTGCCTTCTTCACTTTCAATACTCATTGTTCCGGCAAATTTGCCCTTTATTGTGGAATAGGACATATAGAGACCTATCCCGGTTCCTTTGTCGCCTTTTGTTGTAATCATCTCTTTTAACAGTTTGTTTTTTACCTTTTCAGGTATTCCGCATCCATAGTCTTTAACTGTAATCTCAAGGCCTTTTACTGTCTTTTCGAATATAATATCAATGTTACCGGGTCTTCCGTTGTATGCTTCAATAGAATTCGAAATAAGGTTGTTCAACACCTGAACAAGATTATTCATCTCTCCTTTAATTTCAGTCATTCCGTCCACCTTATTGGTTATATACATATTGCACTGGTTCTTTTTCAGTTCATGGCCCATAAGAATCTGAACTCTGTTAATCAAGTCCTTGACCGTAAAGTTTCCCACCGATGATTCATTACAGTTAACAGCCTGTCCTTTTACAGCCGAGATGATGTCCGACATATATGTGCAATAGGGTCTGATTTTTTTCACCCATTCTTTCATCTCCGCTGCTATTTCATGGTGGTCCTTCTCGTCAACGCTTTCGTCCTCTATTGATCTGTCATACTCTAGAGCAAGGTCCTTGATTGCTTCCAATCCTCCGGATATTGACATAATTGGGGTTTTAAAATTATGTGCAATTCCGCCTATTAACTGTCCCAACGATGCCAAACGCTCCTGCTCCATCATAATGGAATGTCTTTCATTATACTCTTTGTCCACGTTAAAACTGTATCTTCTTATAAGAAACACTGAAAAAACAAATCCGAAAGTTACACCGGCAAGTTCCAAAAAGAATATTTTCATTCCAACATCAGTTATTCCCTTTGTCACAGACGCTGCCGGCATACTCAAAACTACTCTCCATTCAAGAGGTGTTTCCTTAATCTGTTTTATAGATTCGAAGGTAACAATATAATCTTCATTATTTATTTTTCTCCTAATACTTCCACTATGAAAAGCGACATTATCTTTAAGATACAAATCATACTGTGAATATCTGCCGTTCAAAGCCCTGTTATAAATATTCATTACATAATTGCCGTTTTGGGCCAGTATGTATATTTCAGCTGTGTCCGGAACTTTAACATCGTAAATCAACCGATATAAATACGACTCCTTATAGTTAACAATAAGCATTCCACAACTTTCTTCGCACTCCGGTCCACATATTTTTTTTGCAAAAGAAATAACTTGCCCATAGGAGCCGGTGCTTCTATACGTTGAATCGACATCGGCAACATAGGTATCAACCCACAATGAATCTCTACCGCAGTCTAAAAATGACTTTACGGTATGATAAGTTGAAATATCTTTTTGATTGTCAATTATCAATTCCCCGGAAGAAATATACTCCATTGTATTTGTCACCACTGCCATATCGGCTATATCGTCCCTATTTACTGCATATACATTCATAATTTCTCTTATTTGACGAGAGTATTCCGCCTTTTCGTGCTCGTTATCCGACAGATTGAATTTATTGACAAGTTCATTCAATTCGCCATCGGAAGTAATGGCAACAGTAAGTCTGTCAATATCTGAAAGTACTGTCTCAATATTTTTTGCAGTCTGCTTTACAAGCTGAATTGAACTAGTGGTGGAATTGTTTTGTATTGATTTTGAAATCATACTAAAGGAGATGGTTCCTAAAACAGTTATAGACATTATTACGACAAGCATTACCCCAAAACTTACTTTCCACGCGGCTTTAAGTTTTTTCTCATTGATATCGCCCAAATAATCAAGCGATTTTCTTCTAAGCATTTTTACCATTTTCTCACTCTCCGAAGTTAAGGGTAAATATTTTGTAACGGTTGAAAATACTACTTTTTATGTAGCTAACCAAGAAAAGACAGGACCCAAATAATTCGAAACAAGGTTATGTATTGTTTTAAGCAAGCGGTATTATTACAGTTATGGCTGTTCCCTTACCTTCATCGCTATCGATGAGAATTGTGCCTCCAAACTTGCCCTTTATTGTCGAGTAGGATATGTATAACCCTAATCCCGTACCGTTCTTTCCTTTTGTCGTTATCATCGACTTCAACAGTTTTCCCTTGACCTTCTCGGGTATACCGCAGCCATAATCCTTTACAACTATCTCAAGATTGGCACTGTTCTTTTTCACAATCAAGTCGATTTCTCCGCCTTCACCGTTATATGCCTCTATTGAGTTGGATATAAGATTATTCATAATTTGAACAAGGTTATTGATTTCACCGCTTATTGTTGTGTTTTCATCAACTTTCACACTTATATTCAATCGGCATTTGTTCTTTTTCAGTTCATGGCTCATTAATATTTTTACTCTTTTTACAAGTTCCCCAACGGTAAATTTCAATGATGTAGAATTTTCCAAATTCGATGTTTGGCCTTTAACTGTCGAAATTACATCGGACATATAGGTACAATAAGGTTTTATTTTTTCCACCCAATTGAGAATATCAGCTGCAATTTCATGGTGGTCTTCCGGAGTTACTTCATCATCTTCTATGGAATTGTCATACTCGTCAACCAACTCATCAATAGCCTCCAGTCCTCCTGCTATTGACATAATCGGTGTCTTTAAATTGTGGGCAATGCCTCCAATCATCTGTCCCAAAGTGGCAAGTCTTTCTCTCTCCATCATAATGGAATGCTTTTCGGCATATCTCTTGTCCAAATTTGCATTGTATACCTTTGTAATCAATGCCGATATTATCAATCCGAAAAGGATACACAAAATGCCTGTAAACAGAATATTTTGCATCTCCTTTGAAATTCCTTTTATTATTGAAGCTACGGGAGTAATATCTACAATAGTCCATTTCAATTCAGTTCCTCTAATGGCATCAATGGTGTTGTATGTAATAAGATAATCTTTTCCATTGATAGTCTTAATATCTTCTCCGTTTTTTTTCTGCAGAATTTCATCGGTAAAACTGTATTCCACAGGTTGTCCGTTTAAATTATTATCCAGGGTATTCATTACATATTTTCCGTCACCGCCGATAATAAAAACATTGCTATCGTCCAAGAACTTTATATCGGCAATTAAATTGCTGAGATAGGACTCTTTGATATTGATTGAAATGATTTCCTGACTTTTAAGGGAACTGATGGAATAAATTCCTTTAACTATTGAAAAAACTTTGCCGTTCTCAGAAGAGGAGAGAATGGGATCTATATCCGAAGTATGGGTGTTGAGCCATAAAGATTTTTTATTTCCCTCTCTAAAGCTTTCAATATCAAAATTAAAAAGGCTTAACCCGTCCGGAATCTTCTGTTGATGTCCGTTTATTATATGGGTATTGTTTCTTGTAACAATGGATATGTAATCAACTTCTTCCCTGGTCTTGCAATAGTTGTCCAATATTTTATCAATTCGCATAAGATTCTGGCTCTTTTCATTCTCATCCTCAATAGTGTCATGCTCCAAGACATAAGTAGCAAGTTTATTGTCCCTAGAAACAGTCATCGCAAAATCATCCAACTGTTCGAGTATTGTCTGAATATTCTTTGATGTCTGCTTTATTAACTCCTTGGAGCTTTCCCTGGAATGATTCAACATGGAGTTTGCCATTATATAGAAGGTTGACCAAACGATTATTGATATACATATGGTCAAAATAGCCGCAAAGGCGGTAATAAGCTTCCACGCCTTTAGAATTTTGCTTTTGTTGGAACGAAAGAGTACTTTAGCAAGGCTATTAAACATAATCTCGACCCTCCATATACGCAGGCAATGGCAAGAAGACGTGACAAGAAGTTATTCTTTAATAATTCTACATTTTTTCACAAAATTCCTTCTTCTATAAATTATTAGATTTTTTTGAAAATCTCTTCACTAACTTCTAAACAATACACTCTCCCTATTAAAAAGGGAAATTGCAATTTTCAATGAAACAATGACATATACCACCGATGAGGCAAGGGCAATTGCCAAGTAAGTATAGTTGATGTTCACCCCGAGTACCGTCTTAAATGCAGATATGGTATTAAGCACCGGAACCACATACATAAATAAAGGTATTTCATTAGGCTGCATTAAGATGGTTGAATATCCGGGAATCGTTATAATTATTAACAGAAAAGACATATAAGTTTGTGCTTCCCTAAAAGATTTTGCATAGGTGCTAAGGGCGATTTGAATTCCTGCAAAGGTCATCCCCATTAATATCGATATAGTTAAAATCATAAAAAGAGCAGTACCGGAAATGCTGAATCCCGAAACGTATGCCTCTGTTCCCATAGTCATAGATTTCGGGTCGATGACATAACCCAAAATCATTCCCAAAAATGAAGTAATGGCCGAAACAAAGGAAAACAGAGTTACAGTCAAGTATTTACCTATTAATAAAGACGATCTTCCCGCCTTGGTTGTAAGCAAAGGCTCAAAAGTATTCCTTTCCTTTTCTCCGGCAACCAAATCGGTAGCAGGTGCAATACCTCCTGCAGAAATGAGAATTACCAAAAGGAACGGCAAAATCATTGCCAACAGACTTAAACCAGCTTTTCCGTCGTCAATTATATTCTTTTCCTTTATTTCCACCGGTCTTAAAATTTCATCGTCTATTCCCAATTTGTTAAGTCTTTCGCTTACAACCCTTTTATTAAACTCATTTATTGCATCGGACATTATGTATATACTTCCTTCGGATTTTGTCTGGGATTTATCGTATAAAATCTCAATCACAAAAGGTTTTCCCTGCTCCAACTTTTCCTTGTAATCCTTTTCAACATCAAGAAGAATACGCACTTCCGAATTGTTAATGGCCTCAATGGGATCCTCCACATCAACAAGTTTTATATTCGGATAATCGGCTATTATATCTTCCTTGATAAGTGCCCGTATATCTTCAGTATTCGATTCCCTTGTCAAGCCTATTGTAACATTTTGCTCTATATCCTGTTGCATATTCCGAACACTTCCGCCCGCCAATATGCTCAATAGCGGAATGATAACCATGGGAATGACAATACTTGTAATTATAGTCTTTTTATCTCTAACTATATCCTTTACCTCTTTTGAAAATACAATCCAAATATGCCTAAGATTCATTACCCTCACCTACCAATCGAAGAAATATGTCTTCAAGATTGTCGCTACCGTATTTATTTTTCAAATCTTCCACCTTTCCCTTTTCAACAAGCACTCCCTTGTTTATAATTGCAATCCTGTCGCAAAGCTTTTCCACTTCACTCATTGTATGGCTTGAAAACACTATGGTTTTTCCGTCTGTTTTACAGGTCCTGATAAAATCATGCACATCCTTAATGGCACTTACATCAAGACCTGAAGTAGGCTCATCAAAAAGCATGATGTCGGGGTCATGAATAATTGCTCTTGCAAAGGCAACCTTCTGCTTCATGCCTTTTGATAATTTTCCTGCCCTTCTCTTAATATACTCTTCCATGCCGAAGGCTTTTGCCATTATCTTAATCCTTTTGTCAATTTCATCCCTGCCCATGTCGTTGAGTTGTCCGAAGTATGCTATATTTTCCTCACAGGTCAATCGGTCATAAAGCCCCGTTTCCCCACCAAATAAAATTCCTATTTTCGATCTCACCTTCTCCGGCTCGGATACGACATCGAACCCTGCCATTAATGCTGTTCCCTCTGTGGGTTTCAGCATGGTTGCAAGCATTCTCAAGGTTGTAGTCTTGCCTGCCCCATTTTCACCCAACAAGCCGAATATTTCTCCCTTTTCCACCTCAAAACTGACTTTATTGACTGCGGTGAAAGTACCGAACCGCTTAGTTAGATTTTCTACCTTAATCAATTTTCAGCACATCCCTTCAAAGTTCAAGTCTTGTGTCGTTATCATCCTTTTTGGTACTTCATACCGACGTATTTTCTATTTCTTCAGCCACCTTAATTTTTTAACGGATAATACCACTGCATTAATCTTTACCATTGCATGAATTTACAATGGATTCGGCAAAAATCAAATCTTCCCTTGTAGTTATTTTTATATTGTTATAAGTCCCCATAACCAGCTTGGTCCTATATCCCAATCTTTCTGTCAAAACGGTGTCGTCGGTTCCAATATATCCGTCCTTGCATGCCTGCTTATGGGCTTCCATAATTATACTGTACTTAAAGGCCTGGGGAGTCTGAATGGACCACAGTGTGCTTCTGTCTAAAGTCGAATGTACAAAGCCTTCACTGTCTGCCGATTTTATAGTATCCTTAACCGGAACGGCCACTGTAGCCGTCCCGTATTGTTTTGCCGCCTCAATACACCGGACAATGCTGTCCTCGTCAATAAAAGGCCTGGCACCATCATGGATTAAAACAATATCGGAATCCTCAGACACTGCCTTAAGTCCGTTTAATACGGAATCTTGCCTGGTCGCTCCACCTGTAACAACACATTTTATTTTTCTATAATTGTTTTCACCTATAATTTTCTCCTTACAATACAAGATATCGTCACAATGTACTACCAAAATAATCTCATTTATGTAATTAATATCGTCAAATACTTTTAAAGTTCTTGCCAATATGGGAATTCCCCCTATACTAATATATTGCTTGTTAATATTCATATTCATCCTGGTTCCCTTGCCCGCGGCAACGACAACCAGGCTGACATTAGTTTTTTTCTCCATTGTCATATGCAACACTCCACCAAAAAATAATAGTTTTCTCTCGAACCCTTTCCATCTCTATGGCTTTCACCAACTTCGAAAGCCCATAAATAAAAATATCCATGGTTTTATAATACCATAGATACTTATCGCTACCAAACTATTGGTTTGATAATCCCGTTTCCATTTAAAATTAACCGATACAAGTTAAAAGCCTTCTATATCAAATAAATCGCTAATGTCTATATATTTAAAAATTTATTTATAGTTTCTTCAACTTCAGCGGCACTCATACTTTTTGCCAGTACCAGTTCACTTATAAGAATCTGTTTGGCACTATTGAGCATCTTTCTCTCGCCGGTGGACAGACCTTTCTTCTTCTCTCTTAGCATTAAAGACTTCACGACATCAGCCACTTCATATATATTTCCGCTTTTAATTTTGACCAAGTTTTCCCTATAACGTTTGTTCCAATTGTTGTTTGAATTGCTGTTTTCACTCTTTAGAACCGAGAAAACTTTGTCGGCATCCTGCTCGCTAATCACATCCCTAATACCTATTCCTTTAACATTCTTTGTGGGGATCATAACTTTCATATCCCCTATGGGTATTCGAACAACATAATAACTCTGTTTCCTGCCGAGTATCTCTTTTTCTTCAATAGATTCAATTATACCGGCCCCATGCATGGGATAGACAATTCTATCACCAATGTTGTACATATACTATCCCCCCATGACATAAATCATCAATTTTCATATCTTATCCCCGCCTCTACTTGATGATTCCAATAATTACCAACCCGCAAAAATATACCGCCTTATCTAAAAGTTGTACACAAATTGTACAAAAAAAAAGCAATAACCAGATTTAAAATACAAAGATATATGGACTCGTTAATTGCTCCTTTCTATTTTTGCAAAGAAGCCTCGATGAAAAATACTTTAAATCGAAAGAACAATATCTATAAAAAAACTCTTATAATACTTGCCGAAAAGGTATTTTAGCCAACGAAATTTCCCAATCAATTCCTACATACTAAGTATACTACAACAAAAATGTAAAGTCAAAAGGTTTCATTTTAACATGGTACTAAATTTATGTCAATAACAAATTTTGCACATTTAGACTAGGTTTGTTTAAAACTAAATATTAATACATCATTAAGAATTCGAATAAAAATTGAAAGATATATTTGTATGATACTTATTTAATCGATTTAAAATCTTTTACGTATTTTCTTACAATAGGCTCTTTATTAGATTTTTCCGAAACAAAATCAATAATATGCTGTATATCATGTTGCAAAAATCTATATCCGAAATCGGTTGTGGCTACTTCTTTCCCATCGTCGAAAAATATTCTAACCACATAATCTTCATAGACCACACCTCTCGCTGTCCTTTTATGAGTAGAAACATATATTTTTTCTATCTGGGAATAGCTATAGGTTTTCCCTTTGAAGCTTCCAATGCTGTTAGCTACAATATTATCATTATTAAATATTAAATAGCTATTGGTAAAAACGGTTAAGCTTATAATTGCCAATAAACTGCAAATAACATTTACTACATCCAGCATTCCGGTTCGCGGTGTGCAAAAACCTCCATATATTTTCAAGTTATCGCAAATTTCATAGTAATATTTTCTAAAAAAGATTCTTGTTAAAAAATCGACCACAATCATTGCGGTCAAAAGCCCCATAGGACCTGCAGAAGATAAAAACATTATCTTTTGAGGGAAAAAAGCATATACATAATCATTAATCCCTTCTCTGTTCATTAATGAAATCTTGTAAAAAATCATTAACCAGATATAAGTTGACGAAACCAAAGAAGTCAAAGTAAGCAAAAAAACCAGTCCACTTATGTTATCACTTGAATTTCTCCGGTAAAAATATTGATCTATCTTTCTTCCGAAGGGATTTATAAACTGGTACAATTTATAAAAAACAAAGAAAGCAACTATTAATGCAATAGACAAAACAATATACATATTGCCTGTATCTCCTTTTTTATATAAGCATTGAAACATCTTAAATTCCAGTGAATATTGGAAGATAAGCTCCCGATAAAACCGGTTAAACTTCCGACACCCTTAATAAAAAGCAAACAACATTTTCCATTCATTATATATAATATAAAATAAATATAGAAAATTCAATGTCTTACTTAAACTAATGCAAAAATCAAAAACGACAGTTGTTAAACGAAGCCAACTTTTGCCATGTTTACCCATTCTAATTTTAATTGACAAAGCTCTGTTTGTACAATTATAATAGTAGTATCGGATGAACTTCTGCTTGATAATTTAAATTCGTCTAAGGAGTGAACCATATTGAACGACATTATGGTAGATCAATTCCAATATACTGTAGCTGAACTTCTTGTTAGAAACAAAAGCATCCTAGATCAAATTACCAAATTTCAGGATTCAAACGGTCGTGTAAATCGTGGGATTATTAAAGCTGTCACTCAATGCGGTTGCGTTAAAATTAATGCCAAGAAACAGCCTATAACCATAGGTTCCGATCTGGATGAAATTCAGAGTAATATGAAGACACATCTAGAAGGTAAGTTATGCGACAATTGTAGAGATATCATTGAAAAGGATATTGGAAGAAATCTATTTTACCTAGCTTCAATATGTAATACTCTGGACCTTAATTTATACGATATAATCTTGAAAGAACTCGATAGAATTAAAATGCTTGGAAAATATAATTTACGATAAAAAAAGCAAAAAGGTGTAATAGCCTTTTTCTTTATTGTCTCAAATTAATATCCCAATTGATTGTAAAAAAATTAAGGGCTCGATGCCCTTTATTTTGTATATGTCAATTTCTGCGACATTGTTTTTCCGACCGTAATCTAAACTCTGCGGGTATCTAAGAAAAGTTGTTCCTGAACTCTTCTTAGTCCTTCTTTTATCATTTTTGCCCTTGCCTCACCGATACCTTCAACTTCATCGAGTTCATCAATTGTTGCATTTATTATGCCCTGGAAATTGTTATATTTGTCTACCAAATTCCTTATAACTTGCATGGGCACCCTCGGTATTTTACTGAGCAATCTGTAACCCCTTGGGAATATTGCAGTGTCAAAGGTGTTTACTTCTGTGTCAAAACCTATAATCCTGCATATGTTCGATATATCCATAAGCTCGTCAAAAGAAAGGTTTCGTAAGTTTTCCTGCATTTGCTCGGCTGTGCAGTAGGAGTCTTTTTTCATATAATCTTCAATGACAAGAAGTTCATCGTTCTCCACATTTGCCAAAAGTTCGTCCAACTGCATAGTCAATAGTCTGGCTTCATTTCCCAGTTCACAAATATATCTTTCCATCTCTGCCGCTACTCTCATAACCATCTCTATCCTCTGAATTACGAAAGCCACATCATCTAGAGTAACTATGTCCTCAAATTCCAGTACGCTCAAATTGTTTATGGCACTATCCAAAACATTTCTATACTTTTCCAAGGTCTGTAATGCTTGATTGGCCTTTGACAAAATGGCAGAGGTTTCTTTAAGAATGTACTTTCTCGAGCCTTTATATAAAGTGATAATATTTCTTCTCTGGGAAATACTGATTACAACTTCTCCTGTCTGCTTCGACACCCTATTTGCAGTTTTGTGCCTTGTACCCGTCTCGTCGGTATAAATTGAGGTATCCTGTATCAGCATTGCATTGGCATAGAGTATTCTTTTCAGGTCTTTGGACAAAACAATGGCACCATCCATTTTAGCCAATTCATATAAATAAGCCTGGGAAAACTCCTTATTTATATAGAATCCTCCATCCACCAACTTTAGAACCTCTTGGGAATCACCAATAACTATAAGTGCACCCGTTCTTGCTTTCAAAATGCTTTCCAAACCGTCCCTAAGAGGTGTTCCCGGTGCAACCATACGTAATACTTCAAGGAATTCCAAATCATCATTCTTATCCCTGCCCATTAATAGCCCCTCCATAAATCAAAACTTAGACATTGATGATATTGGCATTAAATCTTACAAAAGAATACCCAAAGCTTCAGCAACATTTTCCACAGGTATTATGTTTATATCCTTCAGTTCTTTTATCTGTTTTATTGCTTTAATATTTCCCGCAGGAACAACACAATTTTTAAAACCCATTCTAGCCGCTTCAATTACCCTTTTTTCTATTTGGTTTATTGCTCTGACCTCACCCGTCAATCCTACTTCGCCTATAAGTACAGTACTCATATCTATGGGCCTGTTCCTAAAGCTGGAAGCAACTGCACCCACTACTCCCAAATCACAGGCAGGTTCGTCAAGTTTCAGTCCTCCCACAACATTTACATAGGCATCATAGTTGTGAAGCTGCATTCCTACTCGCTTTTCCAGTACGGCCAAGAGCAGGGTTATCCTGTTATAATCAATACCGGTTGCCATTCTGCGAGGCATACCGAAATTGGTTGGACAAACAAGAGCTTGAATTTCTATAAGCATTGGTCTTGTGCCCTCAATACTTGACACAATTACCGAACCCGGAACACTCTCTTTTCTGTCGGAAATCATCAACATTGAAGGATTATCCACTTCAATCAATCCTACATCCTTCATCTCAAATATGCCGATTTCATTGGTTGAGCCAAATCGATTTTTTACCGCCCTTAAAATTCTATAACTTAAGTGCCGCTCTCCCTCAAAGTATAGAACGGTATCAACCATATGCTCTAAAACCCTGGGGCCGGCCAAAGCACCTTCCTTGGTTACATGTCCGACGATAAAAATAGCTATATTGCTTGTTTTGGCAATTCTCATAAGTCCGGCAGTAATTTCCCTTACTTGGCTCACACTACCGGGTGCCGAGGAAAGCTCTTCGTTAAACATAGTTTGTATAGAGTCTACAACGATAAGAGCCGGCTTTTCCTTTTCACTTAGAACTTGAATAGCTTTAAAATTTGTTTCAGAGACCATTAACAGATTAGGATTCCTTACACCTAATCTATCGGCTCGGATTTTGATTTGCTTTATAGATTCTTCTCCTGATATATATATTATTTTGGAATTAGTTCTGACACTATTACAGATTTGCAGTATAAGGGTGGATTTTCCAATTCCAGGGTCACCCCCCACCAGCACCAGGGAGCCCTTGACTATGCCTCCTCCCAATACTCGATCCATTTCCTTTATGCCCGTCAAATACCTTTCTTCGCTTTCCACTTCGATATCATTAATATTAACAGGCTTCACGTCATAGACTATACTTTTCTTTTTAAAAGACAATGATGTTTCCTGTATTTCTTCGGTAAAAGTGTTCCAACTGTTACACGAAGGGCACTTTCCCAGCCAACCGTTGCTCTCGTATCCGCATTCCTGGCACACAAAAACTGATTTGTTTTTCGGCATTTATATCTCCCATCTTCTTAGTTCTTTTCTCTTAAAACACCTGTTTCAATAAGTTTATCCAATACCAAAACGAACATTGCATGGGACCATGTCAAGGGAATAACCCAGCAGGGCTCACCGCTATACCTGTCAACCTGCTCGGGTAACAGTCCCAGTTCGGTACGCGACTTAACCGCCCATTCAAAATAACTTTTTGCTTTTTCCAAATTACCCGCTTCAATATGATAAAGTGCAACCCACAGGGTTGTAAGCACCCAAGGATTTCCACCTATATAGCCATCGTTCTCATATCTCTTTATACCTCCGGCAGGATGGACTGTAAGGGCCCTTTCCACTGCTTCAACAGTATCCTTAACCCTTTTATCGTTAACATCAAATACCCCAAAGGGGATTGCCACACCCAGCAAGCTTACATCAACCATCCAATCCTCTAAAGTAACGTCCCTACGGTATCCTTTCGGATTTACCTCAATCACAGTGGTATGGTGGGAATGTTCATTCCCCCAAGGATTAAGCTTGGTTCTCACACTTCGGATAAACCTACCGGCTTCATCCTTCCATAACACATCTTCCATAGCTTTTTTGATATCTTGGGCAACAGCATACCACTTCTCGGCTTTTTCCCTACAGATATCCAAAATTTCGGCAATTTTGACTCCTGCCATTATACCGCCATAAACAGCCGCACTAGAATAAGTATGCTCTCCCACCCTCTCTTCCCATAGATCATAACTCGGCTTGGGAAGGCCTGTTTCATCGTCAATAAAATTTACAAGAAAGTCTATTCCTTTCTCCACAGTGTTCCACATGTTTTCAAGGAATTTTATGTCCTTAGTAATCTCATAGTGCTTTAAAACTCCCCAAATAAGCGTACCGGTTTCATCAATCTGCAGTCCCCAGGAAGGGGCAAGATTGCCGTCCATATAATATCTTTGATGCCAAGAGCCGTCATCATCCTGCGTATTAACCGCCCAATTATAAAACTTATCCACAGCTTCAGTAAGCCCGACGGCATCCAAGGCACCGGTAATGAACGCTGCATCTCTTCCCCAGCAGTAAGCATATCTTCCACACTTGCTAAAGGTTTCATCTACCTCTGCCGAGGCCAAAAGTCCGCCGGTTTGCTCATCGGACATTAGCTTGAAAACCAGCAGTGACCTTTTATACAAATTGTCAATTACAATGTCACCGGTTTTTACCTGTTTGGCTTTACTTAAGAAGTCATGCCAATACTTTTTGGTTTTTTCATATTGCTCTCTTACATCCAAGGTCTTGCACTTTCTGCTTAAGCTTTTCACACCCTTAAGATTATGGGAAGCACATATAAACAAATTAAAACTCTTTTTTTCACCGGGTTTAAGAGTTCCTATCCTCCATGACACTGCCCCGTCTTTCATCATTCCGATACTGTCAAAACCGGTCAACTCGGTATACTTGGCCGCATTCATAGCATGATTTCCCAATTGAAACTGAAAGACCTCAATATCCGAGGAAATGGAAATGTAATAGTTATGTCTATAATGAATCAATGAATCGGTATCGAAATCAAACAATGAACATCGCAAATCAGGATTGGTTGTAATCATTGAGGAATACTGGACAAATCCCAGTTCCAACTCCTCAGTTCCTATATTTTCAACTTCATATTGCCTTATATAAATATCCGAATCGGGTAAAACATAGTCCAACTGTTCAATATAAAGCCCTCTGCCGTTGTCTTTAAAACTTGTTTTCAGTATGTTGGTATCCTCAATATAACATTGCTCTCTTTGCCAATTATGTCCATCAAACCACGATGTGCTGTCTTTATGGCGGGTATCGAAAATACCAACTACAATTCGCTCAACATGCTGAGGATAATCGATATTGGGCCAGAATAGTCTTTCCAATTCACCCTTTTTGCTCAGGCATGCCAGCATACGTGAGTTTCCGATTATTGCGTCGTTAAAGTATGTCTTCATTATAAAATCTACCCCCGTAGAAAGTATAAGTTGTGTTTTATTGTAAAGCAAAACTGAATCAACAGCTTTCAAAACCTTTGGATCGCTGTAACAAACAGAGGAACTTGTAATACCGAAAGTTAAATAACGATTTTCATTGGAATAATATACTTTTGTTTATTAACCAAACCTATAAATTGCTGTTTGTAACCTGTTTTAAACAATTTCATATTTTTCTATATCATTATAACATATTTTATTATTTTATATTATAAATATTTTTCCTTATTGTGTGCAAAATAAACTTAACAACTATAGTTTTGCGAAAAGCCGGACAATCCAGGCAATTTTTCGTCAAAAACATGCTGGCAATTATATTTTATGAAACCGCCGGATAAAAATTTAATTTCGTATGGAGGAATAAAATGTTATCACTACTGAATAATGTGGTATACCATACTACCCAACTAATACAGGTGATAATTTTTATTGCGGGATGCTACTTTTTCAGCATTTCCATTTTTGGCTGGATAAAACGAAAAGAAACTGACGCAAAAAGTTATGCTCCCCAAAAGAAATTTGCTTTAGTTATTGCCGCACATAATGAGGAAAAGGTTATTGGACATGTAATTGAAAGCCTTCATAAACAAAACTATCCCAAGGAACTTTATGATATTTATGTAATAGCAGACAATTGCACCGACAATACTGCCCAAATAGCTGAGCAACACGGTGCATTGGTATATACGAGAGTTAACAATGAATTGAGAGGAAAAGGACATGCTTTGGAGTGGATGTTTGCAAAAATATTTTCCATGAACAAGCAATATGATGCCATAAGTGTCTTTGATGCAGACAATCTGGTATCATCCAATTATCTCACAGAGATGAATGCCAAACTGTGTGAAGGACACAAAGTGGTTCAAGGTTATATAGACAGTAAAAATCCCTATGACTCATGGATAACCTGTTCCTACTCAATTGCCTTCTGGCTTTCCAACAGGATATTTCAACTTCCGAGATACCATCTCGGATTAAGCTGCAGTTTGTGTGGAACCGGTTTCTGTGTGGATGTGGAGACCCTTAAGGAAATCGGATGGGGTGCCACATGTCTTACAGAGGACCTGGAATTTACCATGAAACTTGCCTTAAGCAACCTAAAGGTTGCATGGGCACATAATGCTGTGGTATATGATGAGAAACCCCTTACATTGAAACAGTCATGGAATCAACGTATACGCTGGATGCAAGGACACGCAGATTGTGCAAGCCGTTTCTTGATACCACTTTTTAAAAAAGCTTTCAGGGATAGTGACTTGACATCTTTTGATAATGCCATATACCTATTTCAGCCTATAAGATGTATTTTTATCGGCTTAATAACTATAATGATGTGGGTTCAAACCATATTCCCCGAATCACCTTTTTATAGTTTGAAATATGTTTTTCCGGTAGGTGTATGGTATATATTTGCAACACTGCAGTTTTTCTACGGTCCCCTAATAATACTTATTGAGAAGAAATTCTCTCCAAAAGTACTGGTTGCATTCATGATTTACCCCTTTTATTGTTTGACATGGCTACCCATAACCATTCAGGGATTCTTAAGGAAAAACAACAAAGATTGGATGCATACCCATCATTGCAGAGAAATCAGTATCAGCGATCTGGAAAAGGCATAAAAAGCTTCGGGGCATAAAGCCCCTATGCTTTTAGCCCCTTCACCTCATCTTAAAAAATACATTCGCTAAATTTACTTGGAGTTCCCAAGGGATTTAAATATATCCACAAACTGATAACCGCATCTGGCCAACTCACCCAAAACCTTTTCAATACCTTCATCGGATGTATGCCAAGTTTCACTCGTTATTCCCTGGGTATCAGCGGGACAAACAACAAATTCCGTCTGAGGATAAAGCAATTGATAATACATGAAACAACGCCGGGCATGAAATGACTGGCAACAAAGTATAGCCTTTTTAATATCCATTTTAAGGCTGTCAGTTACTTTTTTACTGTAAATGGCATTTTGATATGTGTTGGTGGCTTTATCTTCTTTTAAAATTGAACTTTCGCTCACACCATTTTTTATAAGAACATCTCTCAAAAACTCCCATTCGGTAACATAGGGTCCGGTGTAAATATCTTTTTTAGATAAAGGCCCGGTAAATCCTTGAAGCTTAATGCTGTATTTACCGGAAGGAAGAATAAATTTCGAATACTTTTCTTTCCAGAGAATCGCCGCCTTCTCTGCAATCTCGGGATACAAACCTCCAGGAATAAAAATAATATCTGCATTTTGAGGCTCATCACGCAGAAAAATAAATTTTGTAATATCATCAATGAACTTCATGGAAATGTACTCCTTTACGAAAGAGTTGCCCTATTCTAATTAGCTAAATATCAACACTACTTAAAACATCAGCTTCCTTCTGTCCAAACCGGGTAAATACCGGAAAACAGTATTTTGTGGTGTTATTGCAATAAGGTTGGGTATTTTAAGCAAAAATTCACTGCCTTTACCTATTTCGCTCCTAACTCTTATTTCTCCATCTAAAAGCTCTGCCAGCTTTTTGGAAATTGACAGTCCCAAACCTGTTCCCCCATATTTTCTGGATATTGAATTGTCACCCTGCTGAAACTCATCAAATATTATCGATTGCTGTTCCGGCGTAATACCAATCCCGGTATCACTAACCATGAATATAACCGTATTGGGATTATATTCATCTTTAAAGACCTTAATTTTCACCGACCCGTAATCAGTAAATTTTATTGCATTCGAAACAAGGTTCCTCAAAATTTGGGAAATCTTATGAATATCGCCACGAAGCTTGCTATTTACCAAATCTTCCACCGAGAGATTCAGCTTCTTTTCTTTTGCCAAACCTTCAAACATTTGCCGGATTTCATTAATTAAATCATAGGATTCAATTTCCTCTACATTAACAGTCATCTTTCCTTCTTCTATCTTTGACAGGTCTAAAATATCATTTATCAAGTACAACAGCTCTTGACCGGCTTTATTTATTATTGTTATCTTCTCCTTGTCACTTTCTATAAGATTGCTCTTTGTTTTGTTCAGTAATATCCTTGAAAGAAGAATTATGGAGTTCAATGGAGTCCTAAGCTCATGGGACATATTCGCCAAAAACTGAGACTTGTATCTATTTGTAGTTTCCAGCTCCATTGACCTTTTCTCCAACTCTTTGCTTGTTTCTTCAAGCTGTTTGTTCTTCATATTTAATACTCGTGCCTGTTCCTCAAGCAACAATTGCTGTTCTTCAAGCTGTCTATTAGTCTTTTTCAGCTCTTCTGCTTGACGCTGAAGGGTTTCTTGCTGTTCCTGAAGTTTATTGTTTGATTCCTTAAGTTCCTCAGCCCATTTACGAGCTTCTTCGGTTGCCCTATTGGAAATGCTAAGCAAATCGACAACTTTTTGAGTTTGTATTGCAGAATACAAATTAACGGCTATAATGCTGCTGCATTCGTCTAAAGCCTCCAGTTTTGCTTTATCAAAATGTTCTAGGGAAGCCAATACCATAACACCGTATAGTTCATTTTCGTAAATGAGGGGCAGTGCATAGGTATTTATCGGAGGCTCATCGGCTATACCAGTAGATATGTAGCTTTCGGCTTTGCCTATGTTTTTCAGCAATATTGCCTTTTTTTGAAGTGCAGCCTGGCCTGCAATTCCTTCTCCAACGGCAATATTCTCATAGAGTTTGTCTTGTTGGGTAAAGGCGTATGTACTTTTCATATGCAGCCTGTTGGCCCCACTATCAAACAAGTAAAATAAGCCTTTTCCCGCATTTACAACTTCTGCGGTATAATTTAGAGCTTTTTGACTGAGTTCATCAATGGACTTGCATCCTGAGAGTTCCTGATTTAATTTGTTCTGAGTATCCTTAATCCAGAATATATCTTTGAGCTTGCTAACCAATATATTGTAATTGTTGGTCATTTCCACTATTTCATTTTTACCGTTTATTTTAACCAAGGACAAATTACCTGTGGCTGTACTTTCATCCATTGCTTTTTTTAGAGAATTAATCGGTTTTAAGATACTGTTGGTTATCATGACAAAAAATAAGACGGATATTATGCCTGAAATTATAACTACCGCTATAAAAATATAGTTTTGGTTTGCTACTATTTTTTTTGCCCGATGTCGAAGTTCATTGGCATTATTCCTTGAATTCTTCTCTATTTTTATAAGTATTTCTTCCAACTGATTTACATATTGGGGCGTAACCTCCAACACTATCTTGGATGCCTGTTCCGTTTCTCCTCTTAATACAAACTCTTCAGCATTTTTCTGTTCCAAACGCCACTGATAAAAAATTTCCCTGGCTTGATTACTTAAATTCAAAGATTCATATATTTTAGTGTTTTCACTAATTTCTTCCAAATTATTTACAACACTTCTGTCTATTTTTCTAATATCTTTTATTTTGTCTTGTATCCCATCTTTATCCTTTATTATCAATAACTCATTCAAGTCCCTTTCCATTTTAAATATATCCGCTCTTGCTTTGATGGCTGCATTTGATACATTCATATCGTGCATGCACATGGTTTCGGTTATATTGGAGATATCCATCATTCCTACAATTGCAAATACAACAGAACCTATAAAAGTAATAATCCAGATAAGAAGAATTGCCGTAAGCCTCTTTTTTATGCTTATATTCATTAAAATATCCATGCTTTGCCCCCTTAAACCGGCTACGAATCTTATATTCATTTTTAAATAAATATTTAAGATCATAAATGAAAAATAAAGCTCAATTTATTTTTAAGAGCAATAACACAAATAAATTATAAATGGATTCTAAAAGTAAATATCGGAAAATTCAATATTAATCTTGTTTATAACCTTGCTCTCATTTTGAATGGAATAATTGTCATCCGGAAAGTAGTTTTCATTACAATCTACATTTCCCACAGGAAGGTCGACAATAAATTCACTTCCGCATTGATACTCACTTATTACCTTTATTTTCCCACCATGCATTTCCACAAGTGCTTTCACAAGACTTAAGCCAATACCGCTTCCTTCGTTCTTCCTGGTTAACAGGTCATCCACCTGTTTAAACCTTTCAAAAATGGTATCGAGCATGTCTTCACGTATACCAATCCCAGTATCTTTCACACTAATTCTCACATAAGTCTGTAAATCCTCTATGCTTACATAAATCGTTCCCCCTTTAGGGGTGAATTTCACTGCATTGGACAGAAGATTCAATATGATTCGTTCAATTGCATCAAGGTCACACATGACAATTTTTTCTTCAACATCGGTGTCAAATATTATGTTTATCCCCTTAGTTTTTATATACTCCACAACCGACATTGTAATCTGCTCAACAATTTCAACAATATTGCATTTAGTATAAACAAGCTTAAAATTGCTGGTATCTATTTTTGTTATGTCAATTAGATTATTTACCAATCTAAGTAATCTATTGCAATTTTGAGTTTGTATGTCTATAAGTTTCCTAAGTTTCATTTTGTCAATTGATTCGGAACTTTTTATATAGTAATTTATCAACTGGGTTGAACTTAATAAAATGTTTAGCGGTGTCCTTAACTCATGAGTGATATTTGCAAGAAACATGATTTTGGCATCATTAGCAGCCACCGCTTCTTCTTTTGCTTTTTTCAGTTCTCTTGCCTGTCTTCTCAACATCTCGGTTTGCATCAACAGTTCATTGGTTTGATACTTGATTTTATTTTCAAGTAGAATGTTCAAATTACGTTCTTTTTCAATCAGCTTCAAATATACATTTATCCTATTAATCAACTGATATTCGTCGATTGGCTTTGTGATATAATCTACAGCTCCGATCTCAAACCCTCTTTTTTTAAATTCATCAGATATATAAGCAGCAGTCAGAAATACAATGGGTATGTCTTTGGTTTTATTATTCTCCTTTATATGGAAAGCAACCTCAAAACCGTCCATTCCCCCCATCTGTATGTCAAGAAGGATCAAATCAACCGATTGTTCACCTAATATTTGCAGTGCCCTTTCCCCGGATTGAGCCTCAAGCACCTCTGCATTTATATATTCGTTGATAAGCATTCTAAGTGCAATAAGATTATTTGGGTTATCATCCACAATCAATATCCTGTAAGATATATCTGCAGCCAATATTACACACCCCTGTAATTGTATTCGTTTACATATATTTTTTACTATAAATTCTACTCTATTACAAGTAACTATTTTACATAAAAGAATATCATTTGTTGCTTATTGATGTTAAGTTATTACATTCATTTCTATAAAATTGAATTTTCTACATGTTTACTCAATAAGTATGATGTAACCATTTTTTCTCCAGTCGGTCAATTTAAAATGATTAATAAAAAACTCAAATGTTAACAAGATTGAAACATTTTAATTTATAATGACTAAGAACGAAAATACTATTGAGGTCGGAATGGCTTACTTGGAAAATGGCGGTATTTCTAACAGTACGACTATTTATTCATCCGGTTCCAATGAATATATTGGTATGGCATTTTGGAATCATGACGGTTCTAAAATTATTGTACATGGAGGTTTGGGAAGGAACCATGTCATTTGAGCTAACGTATAAGAATTAATTTAGTCTATATTTCCCTATAATTTGATATTTATAAGAACGGGTTACAAATGTAAACTGAATAATCTAGAAGTTACTTTTGTAACCTGAACTTAATCTATATATTTTACGTCAAATATATATAGGTGTAGAATTAACTTGTACCAAAGCTGGAGGAAATCAATATGACAATGAAAACAATCCTACAGAAGCACCTTGATATATATGGTTTAAGAATATAAAGATGCTCCTTTAGGAAAGCTGCAAGCAAAAATGTATGAAGAGAAAAAAACATAAAAAGAAAGGTTGATCTCAATTATGAAGTACAATAAAAAATCAAAAATAATTATCTTGCTCTCTACCATTTTACTGCTTTCTACATTTATCGGGTCATTGGTATTGAGTGCTTTTGACGGAAGAACTTCAAGTATAGATAATGCTGAAAAGGAAATTGAAAGTTTAAAGGAACCCAATACGGAAGTAAAACCCGATGAAAAAGAGGAAAGTGCTCCTCAAACAGATGAATTGCATATGGAATATTCTTTGATATATAAAAATAATGTCATAAGATTAGGAGATTGGGATACCGATATCAATATAGAAGATATATTCGGAACGCCCAAAGAGCAGAACATCGAGATATTAGGGCCTAATAGCGATACCTTAAACGGTTCATACAAAAAGGTGATGAAATATGATAATATAGAATTTACTCTATTTTCGCCAAAAGACAACGGAAAATCCTTCTGGATTACAGAAATTCTTGTTAAAGATAACAGTATAAAAACCTTCGACGGTATAGCCATAGGTGCGTCACTTCAGGAATTAAAATCAACTTACAATGACTTGGTAGTTTTTCCCGACGGCAGAACAGATATAAATAACTGCGGATATGTATTGGATAGAGTTGACCGTTATAAATTATTGAGGTTTGAAGTAAAAGACGGAAAAGTGGAAGGAATAAAACTTTACGTTGATATACCATAAAACCCATAATTATTCATCATACACCCATTCCTTATCCAAAAAGCCCAGCAAATTCCTCGCTAAAACTTGATATTCCTTGTAACTCGGATGAATTTGGAAAACATTTTAGCCTTTCTCCGCTATAGCAAACATATTGTATAAAAGCAATATATATGATATAATTGCTTTTATATACATAAATAAAATCTAAGGGGCAATCTACGCCCTTTAGATTTCTGTGGCTTTTATGGCCTTAAATGCCGAAAATTCATTTTCATGCTTCCTGTTGACTGCAAAAATCATATTGTTAAAAAGTAAAAGATATCCATAACAAAGGAGAATGCATTAATGAATAATAAGAAATTAGCAAGAATATTAGCTATAGTTCCCTTTACCGAGTTCATAGCAATCCACCTGGTAAACGTATTATTCTCCGGAGTGATAAAAACATGGTTATTTGATATCGGAATTATTTTATTGTCACTTCTTCTCATATTTATAAAAGAGTTCGGAAAAGCAAAAGGAAAATTGATAGTTTTCACTGTGCTTTCGATTTTAATCCCGGTTCTGTTTATCTTTAATTTACCGGCTACTACTTACGAAGGCGGAAAATCTATTGTCCAAAATGAAATAAACAGCAATAATGTGACCTTTATTTCCAAAAAGTATATATCTGTACCGAGCAAACCTCTCAATTCACTGTTTATTAAAGATTACTGCTACTATTATGCCGTTGAAGTTTCAGGAAAAACTTTATATTATACGGTAGATCCGGCTGACGGAAGTGTGTATCAGCTTGAACAAGACTTCTTTCAGTAAGACCGTTAAGTATCGGTAATTAAGTGCTTTTCTCCGTATCTAGGTATGCATCATAGAAACAAGCCTTAATAGCACTTGTTCCTATGGCTGATTTTAAAACTTTATATTAAATTGCAAATTACATATTAATTATTCCCGGTTCTATACTTTTAGTTTCTTTGTTGTCTGCTTGTATTAAAATGGGGTATGTGTCTTAAGAACGATTAAAAGTGCCAAACGGTCAATGTCAAATCTAATCTTTCCTATCACTATTACTCGAAAAATATGTACTAGTAATTTCATGGGCACTATCAGAATCTACCACAAAATACCAGTAATCAGTTTTTTTGCTTATACCAGGCAATGTATGCCACTCAATATTATCTGAATTTACATTTGGAACTATACTCATCAACTCAAATATTTCAGTAACAGTTAAATTGGTACTTAAGTTGTTGAATATTGTATATAGCACATCCTTTAGTTTTGATATGTATCGAACATTTATTTTCTGTTCAATGAAGGCTTGAATAAATTTTTTTTGCATCTCCTCCCTTTTTAAATCACTACCATCATAGTACTTAGCCAATTCTCCTGAATATTTTCCATTTTGGGGTTGCCTAAACCTTAATAACTGTTCAGCTTTGTCTCCATCAAGGTTTTGTGGACCCTTTTTCAAATGAATGTGTAAATCTTGGTATGGATCATCATAATCAAGATCTGCCGGTACATCGAAATAAACGCCACCTAGTGTATCAATAATCTGTTTAAATGTTTCTATATTAATATGCACATAATAATCGATTTTTACATCAAGCAAATCCTCCACAGCTTTAATAGCCCCTGTTGAACCTGTGCATGCATAAGCTGAATTAATCTTTGGGATAGAAGAGCCTTTTACCTTATAAAATGTATCTCTCGGTATAAACATTGCATTTATTTTTGCATTAGAAGTATTAACGTTTACTATAATAATAGTATCAGTATTTAAACCGTTTTTTTCTTTAACCATTAATAAAAGATTGAAATGAGATTCTTTTGCTCTATCAATTGCTTCTACGAATTTGTTTGGAATTTGGATAAGTTTATTATTTATGTCTTCTATATGAAATTTACTCAATTGTTCACCAGGTGTTATACAATAATAAAGTAGAAATGCACCTCCTAGGTAAGACATGAAAATTGATAATATTACTGTTACAATCAAGCCAAATTTACGATTAATCATAATAGGACTCCCTCCCTTAATATACTCTCGTTTTCTTCACTTATCTTCGTTTTTCGCAGAATTTCACTTCGATTTGCTTAAGCTTTCCCCCTAGATGTTGCATAAATCTGGTAGCTCTGTGGTTTCAGGC
>Ga0134093_1000773_pt1 | contig 36555 bp, 25 predicted proteins | sample 4_1taG_FD_94452 | JGI IMG/M metagenome (GOLD analysis project Ga0134093, IMG submission 94452) | Switchgrass degrading microbial communities from high solid loading bioreactors in New Hampshire, USA - 4_13_20_68_A1 metaG | ecosystem: Engineered > Bioreactor > Semi-continuous > Anaerobic >...
ATTGGTTGCTTACATTATAACAGAAATCAGCCACTTATACCCTAAAAAATATGAAATTTTCAGTATTTTTAAATGTGCAGTGGAATTTAGTGCTGCACTGGAATTTACTTTTTCAAGTCAGCAAGAGAATTTATTAATTTCACAGTTTTATAAATATAAGACAGAAAATTATGCCTAAATAGGATATTTAAGTCATCAGCTATAGCTTATTTCATATCAATGCCATTGATGTTCTGTGCCATAAATAAAATCTGTCTGGCACAGACATACATGGCCAAAATCAATACAGGCTATTCTGCCTCCGGCTCATAAGCCAGTTCAAGGGCTGCTTTCACAAGTCCTGTAAAGAGTGGATGGGGTTTATTAGGACGGCTCTTGAATTCCGGATGATACTGAACTCCTATGAAAAATCTCTTTTCCTGCAATTCAACAACCTCAACCAGGCTGTCATCAGGTGACGTTCCACTTATTACCAGCCCCTTTGCTGTCAAATCCTCCCTGTATAAGTTATTAAACTCATATCTGTGCCTGTGGCGTTCCGATATCATGCCGGTGCCATATAGCTTTTGCAGCCTGGTACCCTCTTTGATTTTGCAGGGGTATGCACCCAGCCTCATGGTACCGCCTTTATCAACAATACCAATCTGCTCCTCCATTAAATCTATAACCCGATAGGGGGCATCGGGATTGAACTCGGCAGAATGTGCTCCTGTCATACCGCAGACATTCCTGGCAAATTCAATTACAGCTATCTGCATGCCAAGACAAATGCCCAGAAATGGGATATTATTTTCCCTTGCATATCTGCAGGTGCTTATCTTACCCTCTATTCCCCTGTCTCCAAAACCGCCGGGAATGATTATGCCATGAACACCATTTAAAAGCTCAGCTACATTATCATCGGTAACACCATCACTTTCCACCCATCTGATTTTTACCTTAGCACCGGTATCATATCCGGCATGATTCAAGCTCTCAATTATCGACAGATATGCATCATGCAGCTTTACATACTTTCCGACTATAGCGACAACAAGCTCCTTATTTCTGGCATATATTTTTTCCAGCATATTGTTCCATTCTGTCAGATCCGGTTCCTGTGTCTGAAGCCCCAGCTCCCTGCAAACCACTTCATCAAAGCCCTGCTTGTGCAGCATAATGGGAGCCTCATAAAGGCATGGCAGGGTAAGGTTTTCTATAACACAATCAGGCTTTACGTTACAGAAAAGAGATATTTTTTCCTTAATCTCCTTATTCATGGGTTCGTCAGCCCGTGCAACAATAATATCAGGCGATATACCCATTGCCCTCAGCTCCTTGACGGAGTGCTGTGTAGGCTTGGATTTATGCTCATTCGAACCCTTCAGATAAGGAACCAGGGTTACATGGATAAACAGGCAGTTTTTTTGTCCCTGCTGCAATGATATCTGGCGAATCGCCTCCAAAAACGGCTGACTCTCTATATCACCGGTTGTACCGCCGATTTCTGTAATCAATATATCAGCACCGCTGTTTTTTGCACCGTTATAGATAAATTCCATAATTTCACCGGTGATATGGGGAATAACCTGAACCGTCTGACCCAGATATCCACCCTGTCTTTCACGGTTGAGAACATTCCAGTATACCTTACCGGATGTCAGATTTGAAAATTTGGTCAAATCCTCATCAATAAAGCGCTCATAATGACCCAAATCAAGATCGGTTTCGGCACCATCATCAGTGACGAAAACCTCTCCGTGCTGATAAGGACTCATGGTCCCGGGATCAACATTCATATAAGGGTCCAGCTTCAGCGCTGCAACCTTAAGTCCTCTTTGCTTTAGCAACCTTCCCAGACTGGCTGCCGTAATACCCTTGCCCAGTCCTGATACAACTCCACCTGTAACGAATATATACTTTGTCATAATTATTATCCTCATTTCTACGCTGCTATTTTTCTATTGAAAGCTTGTGCCGGCAGCGTTAACACAAACTCTTTCTATGTTTTATTGATAACAGTGAAGAATTATATTTCTACCAGACCGTCAAATACCTTCTTGCATTCTCCGGTCATATATACAGCCTCATCGGTATAACGAACTATCAGCTCTCCGCCCAGCAGCCTTACCTTAATATCGCTGTCCTTGTCGGCATATCCGCACAGCACAGCTGCCACGGCAGAGGCACAAGCTCCTGTACCGCAGGCCAGGGTTTCACCATTACCCCGCTCCCATACACGCATTTTCAGATTGTTTCTTCCCATGATTTCCACAAATTCTACATTCACCCTGTCAGGGAATAGCTCACAGCACTCAATAACAGGACCAAGCTGAGCTGGACTGATCTCATCAACCGACCCGCAAAAGATTACACAATGAGGATTGCCCATGGATACACAGGTTATGGAGTATTCCTTTCCTCCTATTGTAACCGGTCTGTCAATTACACTTTCACCTGGAAGCATAACAGGAATCTGCTTTGGTTCAAGCTCTGCCCGCCCCATGTTTACTCGGACTGATGACACAAGTCCGTTTTTTGTAAACAGGGTCAGCTCCTTAATTCCTGAGAGGGTCTCAATTGTCATATTCAGCTTTCTTACAATATTATTGTCATATAAGTATTTTGCAACACAACGGATTGCATTGCCGCACATTTTTCCTTCACTGCCGTCAAGATTGAACATCCGCATTCTGGCGTCGGCCAGCTCCGATCTCATAATCAATACCACCCCGTCGCCGCCAACCCCATAATGGCGATCACTGAGCAGTACTGACAAGGATTCCGGCGAATTGATATCCATATCAAAGCAGTTGATATAGATATAATCATTTCCGCATCCCTGCATCTTGGTAAAGGGCAGCTTGATTCTATCACTTCTTAAGTTATTGATATCAATTAATTCTGTATTGATCTCACTGTAGCCGGACATCAGGCAATCAGCAAGGGCATTGGCTGTATCTACACTTGTCAGGCAGGGTATGCCCAAAGAACATGCCTTTCTGCGCAATTTCACATCATCTGAGGCAGGATTCCTTCCCTTTGATGAGGTGGATATTACATAACTGATTTTGCCACTTTCTAATAGTGTGGCAGTATTGTCGCTTTCACATTCATGAATTTTTTTTACCTGCTGTACCTTAAAGCCCTTTTCCTTAAGAAGGCTTGCCGTACCGCCGGTTGCATACAGGGCAAAGCCGCAGGCTGCCAGCTTTTCAGCCACCTGTATTATCTCAGGCTTGTCGCTGTCCTTTACGGTTATCAAAACCCCACCCTTTTTATGCAGCTTGTAGCCTGCCGCCAGAAGCCCTTTATATATGGCTTCCTGAAGATTTTTGCCTATTCCCAGCACTTCACCGGTAGATTTCATCTCAGGGCCCAGTTGGATATCTACATCGGTAAGCTTTTCAAATGAAAATACCGGCACCTTTACCGCCTGATAGGGAGGAGTCTTTGCTATACCTGAGCCATAGCCAAGATCAGCCAGCTTCTGTCCCATACTTACTCTGGTGGCCAGCTCGCACATTGGAACACCGGTTACTTTGCTTATGTATGGCACTGTCCTGGATGCCCTGGGATTGACCTCTATCACAAAAATCTCATTCTGGTAAAGCACATACTGGATATTGATAAGGCCTCTGACATCCAGCTCCATGCACAGCCTTCTGGTAACATCAAATATCCTGTCTGCCAGCTCATCCTCAACATTAACAGGGGGATAAACAGCTATACTGTCACCGGAATGTATTCCGGTTCTTTCAATATGCTCCATTATGCCTGGTATAAGTACATCCACTCCGTCTGAGATGGCATCCACCTCGATCTCACGGCCCGACAAATATTTATCCACCAGAACCGGATTTTCCTGCTTCTGACGCAGAATTATCTCCATGTATTCCCGGACATCCGCTTCCTCATAGGCTATAATCATGTTCTGTCCGCCAAGCACATAAGAGGGCCGTAAAAGTACCGGATATCCCAGTTGCTGCGCTGCTTCAACCGCCTCCTCCATTGTCATTACGCAGCAGCCCTGTGGTCTGGGTATATTAAGCCTTGCCAGCAAATCGTCAAACCTCTCCCTGTCCTCACAGATGTCAATGCTGTCGGCAGAAATACCTATAATATTTACTCCTCTTTCATGGAGCTTTTTTGTAAGCTTGATGGCTGTGCCACCGCCGAAAGCCACAACAACTCCTATCGGCTTTTCTATGTTGATTACATTCATTACATCATCTATGCAAAGAGGCTCAAAATACAGCCTGTCACCGGTATCAAAGTCTGTGGATACCGTTTCTGGATTGTTATTTATTACAATTACCTCATAGCCCAGCTTCTTCAGGGTCCATACGCAATGTACACATGCATAGTCAAACTCTATACCCTGTCCGATCCGGATCGGTCCGCTGCCCAGTACCACCACTCTTGGCTTTTTGGATTTTTCAATAAAGGGCAGGGCTTCATTCTCAACAGCCCTTTCCACTGAATAAAAATATGGGGTTACTGCCGCAAATTCGCCCCCGCAGGTATCAACCATCTTATATAGCAGCTGCTTTTGCTGTGCTTCATCCATGCTTAGTTCCAATTTTACAGCGTCAAGATAAATATTCTTAAGACAGCTCAAAAACCAGCGATCCACCTTGGTTATCCGATAGATTTCATCTATAGCGAAGCCTCTTTTTATAGATTCATACAAAACAAACACACGCTCATCGGTAACCTGATGCAGCATTTGATATATTTCTTCATCAGATTTTTTCTGCAGCCTGGGCATATCAAGACTGTTCAGGCCAAGCTCCGCTCCCCGTACTGCCTTAAGGAGTGCCTCCTCAAAGCTGTCTGCAATCGCCATAACCTCTCCGGTTGCCTTCATCTGTGAGCCCAGATCCCTTTTTGCATAAACAAATTTATCAAAGGGCCACTTGGGCAGCTTGACAGCTACATAATCCAGTGTGGGCTCAAATGCCGCAAAGGTGTTGCCGGTAACGGCATTAACAATCTCATCCAGGGTATAGCCGATAGCAATCTTTGTTGCCACCTTTGCAATCGGATAACCGGTTGCCTTGCTGGCCAGGGCCGATGAACGGGATACTCTGGGATTAACCTCTATAACCGCATATTCAAAGCTGTCAGGATTCAGGGCAAACTGACAATTGCAGCCGCCCTCCACCCCAAGGGCACAGATAATATCCAGAGCTGCAGTTCTTAGCATCTGATATTCCTTATCCGCCAGGGTGACTGCCGGAGCTATAACTATGCTGTCACCTGTATGTATACCTACCGGATCAAAATTCTCCATCGAGCAGATTGCAACAGCATTGCCGGCTCTGTCTCTCATAACCTCAAACTCAATCTCCTTCCAGCCGGCTATTGATTTTTCTACCAGAATCTGATGTATAGGCGACATTGACAGGCCTCTCCGAGCAATTTCAATAAGCTCATCCTCGTCATTTGCTATACCGCCTCCGCTGCCACCCAGGGTAAAGGCAGGCCGTACAATTACCGGATATCCTATCTCTTCGGCAAAATCAAGGGCTGCCTGCGTATCATGGGCAATTACGGATGGAATTACCGGCTGTTTAATCCTCTGCATGGTTTCCTTAAACAGCTGTCTGTCCTCCGCCATGTCAATCGTTTCAGGAGAGCTTCCAAGCAGGCGCACATTCATGCGGTCAAGGAAGCCGTCCTTGGCCAGCTGCATGCAAAGCGTCAAGCCTGTCTGGCCTCCCAGACCCGACAGGATGCTGTCCGGCCGCTCCTTTTCGATTATCCGTTTTACAGTAGTCAGTGTCAGAGGCTCAATATATATTCTGTCAGCTATATTTTTATCTGTCATTATTGTGGCAGGATTGGAATTCAGCAGTACTATTTCAATGCCGTCTTCTTTTAGCACCCTACAGGCCTGAGTACCTGCATAGTCAAACTCAGCTGCCTGACCTATTACAATGGGGCCTGAACCAATAACCAGGACCTTTTTGATACTTTTATCCAGCGGCATACACTGTCCCCTCCATTCTCTCAACAAATCTGTCAAAAAGAAATGCCGTATCCTTTGGTCCGCCGCAGGCTTCAGGATGGAACTGTACGGAGAATGCCGGTACACCCTTATACCACAAGCCCTCATTGGTCTTGTCATTTACATTGGCAAACCATTCGCATGCAATACTTTGGTCTATGCTTTCCCTGGTAACGGCATAACCATGATTTTGACTGCTTATGTATACTCTGCCGGTTACTATATCCTTGACCGGCTGATTTGCTCCCCGATGCCCATATTTGAGCTTATGGGTATCAAAGCCGCTGGCCAAAGCCATAAGCTGGTGTCCCAGGCAAATGCCGAATATAGGAATGTCGGTCTTCATCAGTTCCTTTATATTACTAATTACCTGGGGGTTATCCTTCGGATCGCCAGGTCCGTTGGACAGCATAATTCCATCTACTCCAAGGCTAAGCAAATCCTTTACCGATGTGTTATGCGGCAATATCCACACATTGCATCTGCGGGCAAGAAGCTCTCTCTTTATATTTTCCTTAAGACCTAAATCCAGGAGAGCTACAGTATATTTTGGCCTTTCAGCCTTATATAGGGTTGGCTTTTTGCATGAAACATTGTCTACTGCATTTTTAATGCTGTAGGACTTTATCTCATCGAGTTTAACCTCGCTTGGATGCAGCCTTGTTATCCGGCCGTTCATCACACCATATTCCCTGATAATTTTTGTCACTGCTCTGGTATCAATTCCACACAGGCCTACAATACCTTTTCCTTTTAAAAAAGTGTCAAGTGTACCCTCAGATCTGAAGTTAGAGGGAGCTTGACACGGTGTTTTTACGATATATGCCAGTGGACCGATGGAACTGCTTTCAAAGTCAGAGGGGATGATGCCATAGTTTCCTATTAGTGGAAAGGTGTGAAGGACAATCTGTCCATGATAGCTTTGGTCGGTCAGGGTTTCAAGATAACCAGTCATGCCTGTTGTAAAGACTATTTCTCCTGTAACGTCACCCTCGCAGCCGAAGCCTTCACCTTCAAAGTACATACCATTTTCCAAAATCAGATACAATTTGCTCATCCTCTCCATGCTCCTTTCAAAGTTGAGTATGAAAAATCGATATATAGCAAAAAGGCGCTCATCATTCTATGGGCTGCAGCCAAAACAGATTGCGAGCTGTTTTACGGTATTGGAAATCTGTGCAAGAATCCAATACCGGCTTGCATCTCATACAATGATGAACACCTTCGTTCATATCTATTTGAATATACAAGAATTCTATTTCATTGTCAATTAATTTTATTCAAAATCAATTCAAAAAAATTTTCTATTTTGCTATTGACACAATGCAAATACTACGCTAATATATATGAAATAAAATAGCAAAGGCGCTTTGGACTGAATTGTCCTCAGCGCCTTTTTATCGTTTATGAAAACTTATGAATTTCCTAAACGATAAAAAGTCCACCGGGCTGTATGGGATTGGAATGGAAGCCCTCCGGCTTTGCTTATTTAATGAAACATTCGCGCGAATGAGATCTTTGATTATTTTGTCCCATATATAATAAAGGAGGTATAGTTATGAAAGATGTTCCGGCTCTGTTTGGAAGTATGGTATTCAACGACGCTGTAATGCAGGAGAGATTACCGAAGGATATTTACAAGGCACTTAAAAAAACTATGAAAGAAGGCACACATCTTGAGCTTGATGTTGCTAATGTTGTAGCAAATGCTATGAAGGAATGGGCTGTGGAAAAGGGGGCAACCCACTTTACCCACTGGTTCCAGCCTATGACCGGTGTAACCGCTGAAAAGCATGACAGCTTTATATCACCCTGTGGCAACGGCAAGGTTATTATGGAGTTTTCAGGAAAGGAACTGGTAAGAGGCGAACCCGATGCCTCCAGCTTCCCGTCCGGCGGACTTCGTGCAACCTTTGAGGCCCGCGGCTATACCGTATGGGATATCACCTCATACGCATTTATTAAGGATGGCACTCTTTACATTCCGACAGCCTTCTGCTCCTACAGCGGTGAGGCTTTGGATAAGAAGACTCCTTTGCTTAGATCAATGGAAGCCCTGGATAAGCAGGCAATTCGTATCCTTCGCTTATTTGGCAACACTGCCGCAAAGCGTGTAATAACAACAGTTGGCCCTGAACAGGAATATTTCCTTATTGATAAGGAGAAATACCTAAAGCGCCCTGATCTTGTAATCACAGGCAGAACCCTGTTCGGAGCACAGCCTCCTAAGGGTCAGGAGCTTGAGGATCATTACTTCGGAAGCATTATGCCACGGATTTCAGCCTTTATGAAGGATCTGGAGGAAAAGCTGTGGGAGGTTGGCGTGCTTGCAAAAACCAAGCATAACGAAGTTGCCCCTGCTCAGCATGAGCTTGCTCCTATATTCTCAACAACCAATATCGCCACCGACCATAACCAATTGACCATGGAGCTCTTAAGGAGCGTCGCCGATAAGCATGGCCTGGCCTGTCTGCTTCATGAAAAGCCCTTTGCAGGTGTTAACGGCAGCGGTAAGCATGTTAACTGGTCTATTTCCACCGACAACGGCATCAATCTTTTGGAGCCAGGTGAAACCCCCTACGAAAATGCGCAATTTTTGCTGTTCCTTACAGCTGTAATCAAGGCAGTTGATGAATACCAGGATCTGCTGCGTGTATCCGTAGCCAGCGCAGGCAATGATCACAGACTTGGTGCCAATGAAGCACCTCCTGCTATTGTTTCAATGTTCCTTGGTGAGGAGCTGACCGAGATTCTTGAGGCTATTGAAAGTGGCAGCAGCTATCAGTCAAAGGAAAAGCATAATATGGAGATCGGTGTTACTGTTCTGCCTCACTTCCCGAAGGACACCACCGACCGAAACAGAACATCACCGTTTGCCTTTACCGGTAATAAGTTCGAGTTCCGTATGCTTGGCTCCTCCTTCTCTATAGCAGGTCCTAATATAGTACTTAACACGATAGTTGCAGAAACTCTTCGTGAATTTGCGGATATCCTTGAAAATGCCACGGACTTTAAGGCTGAGCTGGCAGCTCTGATTAAGAAGACCATTAAGGAGCATAAGAGAATAGTCTTCAATGGAAACAACTACTCAGAGGAATGGGTAGAGGAAGCTGCTAAGCGTGGTCTGTCCAACCTTAAAAATACGGTTGAGGCCCTGCCTGCATTCATTTCACCTAAGAGCATCGAGCTCTTTACAAAGCATCATGTATTCACTGAAAAGGAAATTCATTCAAGATATGAAATTCTGCTGGAGAATTACTGCAAGACACTTCGTATTGAGGCCCTTACAATGATTAATCTGGTTAAGAGAGACATTATACCTGCTTGTGTAAGCTATCAGAACGAGCTGACGCAGCTTCTGGGCGCTAAGAAGAGCCTGGGTGGATACGAGTCAGGTCTTGAGGAACAGCTGCTTGGCAAGATATCCGGCCTGTCAAGCCAGTTAATAGACAGACTGGGCAAGCTGGAGCAGGCAGTTGCAGATGCCAAGACTATAAGCGAGTTACTAGATTTGGCTAATCATTATCGCAACAATGTACTTGGCGCAATGAGCGAACTCAGGCTGATAGTTGATGAGCTTGAAACACTTGTTGCAGCAAAGTATTGGCCTCTGCCCACCTATGCGGAAATGTTCATAGTATAATTCATAAATTTGGGTATATCACATAAATTAGCGTACTACAATCTCCTGCTTCCATGTTATATAAAGGAGCTGTCGCTTCTGCGATTAAATCGCAAAGCGGCAGCTCCGTTTTTTGCAGGTAAATTTAGTTTTTTACTTAAATATTATTTATTATTTAACTTAATTATCACATATGATTATGATATAAAAGCCGGCGAATACTTTTCCAGCCAATAATTTATCTGGATTAAATAGGCCATAAGCTGCGGCCCTGCCATCAGCTGTCCAAACCAGGGCTTGCCATATACAGCCGGCTCCTTTAAAAAGGCCTGCACCTTTTTTATGTCTATCATCGGCTGGATTGGCGAATTCTTGTTGCTTATAATCTCTGATAATCTCTCCTTCAGCAGCTTCTCATAACCCGGATGATATGTTTTCGGATATGGGCTCTTTTTGCGGTTAAGAAGCTCCGCTGGCAACAAATCTCTACAGGCCTCCCTTAGCAGGGATTTTGCCACACCGTTTCTGTACTTCATTTCCCATGGCACATTAAATACATATTCCATTATCCTGTGATCTGCAAATGGAACCCTTGCTTCAAGAGAATTAAACATACTGGCCCTGTCCATACGATCCAGCAAAGTCTGCATAAACCATTTTATGTTCAGATAAGTAATCTCTCTTCGTCTTTTTTCGGCCGGCTCCTCATCCTCCAGATATGGCACCTGCTGCAGGGTCTCGTTGTATCTTTGCTTAATATACTCCTCCAGCCTCAGCTCGGCTGCAAAGCTATCATCCAGCAGCATAGTTCTGGCTGAAATGTCCCTCGACCAGGGAAAAATGTCCGCCCAGGTAAGCTCATCCCTGTAGAACCAGGGGTATCCACCGAATATTTCATCTGCACACTCACCTGTAAGGGCAACCTTGTTATGAAGCTTCACCAGGGAGCAAAAATACATCAGGGATGCATCTATATCGGTCATGCCGGGCAAATCCTTGGCCCTTACCGCATCATCTAAAAGCTCTGCCAGCATAGCCTCATCACATTCCAGATAAGTATGCCGGTCCAATTCATATTTTTTACGCATTATATCAACAAAGGGTCTGTCCCTCTCCGGCTGGAAGGCATTTGCCTGGTAATAGATATCATTTTCCTTAAAATCGAAGGAGAAGGTATTAAGAAAGCTCCCGTCAGCCCTCAGGTAATCACTGGCAACAGCAGTAACAATACTGGAATCAACTCCTCCAGATAGGAAGCTGCAGACAGGAACATCTGAAACCATCTGTCTAATTATAGCGTCCCTCACCAGATAAGATACCTTCTCTACAGTTTCTTGAAAGCTATCGGTATGCTCCCTGCTTTCCAAATCCCAGTAAAGGGTGTCAGAGAGTCCGTTTACGGTAAATCTGATATAATGCCCCGGTAAAAGCTCCTTAATTTCCCGAAACACTCCATTGCCGGGAGTTCTTGCAGGACCTATGCCAAAAATTTCCCTCAGGCTGTTTATATCAATTTCAGGCTTTATTTGCGGATGGCAAAATAGGGCTTTGATCTCGGAGCCAAATATAATAGTATTATCCTTTATTGTATAGAAAAGCGGCTTCACACCAAGTCTGTCGCGATACAGCAGCAGCATTTTCTCCCTGTCGTCCCATATGGCAAAGGCATATATGCCGTTAAGCCTATCAACAAAATCAATACCATAATGAATATATGCATATAAAATAACCTCAGTATCGGTAGTGGTTTCAAAATGATATCCCGCCCTTTTAAGCTCAGGCAGCAGCTCATCCGTATTATATATTTCCCCGTTATAGATTATCACATATTTCGCATCTCCTACTCTTCTGATAATAGGCTGCTTTCCATGGCTGACATCCCTTATGGACAAACGGGTATGGCCAAAGCCTACATGCTTGTTTAAATATTCACCCACATTATCCTTGCCCCGATGGGCGATAGACTCCCTCATACGTACAAGACAATCATGCCAGTAGTTCTCTTGCAGTAAGTAATCTGCAGTAAAATTGCAAAAGCCTGCTATTCCACACATAATATACACCTCTTTTCAGGGAATTAACAGTTCCTTCCTATACATCCGGCCCGTTTGGTGCCTGACGCCCGTTCAAGCCTGATTGCCCGGGATAACCAATATTTTTTCCTCTGTAACAATAAAGGCGTCCTCCCAGCCATAAGCCATAGTTTGACCTATAGTGAGTGAACGCCTTTGTTTACACGTTATAGTCTATGCTATAACATGCAAAAGGTGAACATATTATGGAAGATTACTATAACCCATTAAAAACTCATCAACTGCCCTGGCAACCTCTCTGCCTTCCCTGATTGCCCAGACTACCAGAGACTGGCCTCTGTGCATGTCACCTGCGGCAAATACCTTGTCTACATTGGTCTTATATTTGCCTGCCTCTGTTTTTACATTTGTTCTGCCATCCAGCTCAACACCAAAGGCCTCCGCCACATAAGGCTCAGCTCCAAGAAAGCCGGCAGCAATCAGAACCAAATCTGTTTCCTCAGTATGTTCGCTGCCCGCTACCTCCTCCATAATGTAGCGGTTCGCTTCCTTATTATACTTACTCTCGAGGCGGACAATTTTTACCTTGCAGACCTCACCCTTCTCATTAGGGATGAATTCCTTGACTGTAGACTGGTATACTCTGGGATCCTGCCCAAAAACATCAACTGCCTCCTCCTGGCCATAATCAGTCTTAAAGACCTTAGGCCACTGCGGCCATGGATTATCCTCTGTTCTTGTAAGAGGGGGCTTTGGCATCATTTCCAGCTGTATTACGCTTGCTGCTCCCTGTCTGATGCTGGTTCCTACACAGTCGTTACCGGTATCACCGCCACCGATTACCAGAACCCTTTTACCTTTGGCCGAAATCGTAAAGTCTATATCCTGCAGATTTGTGGTATTCTTAGCCTCCAATATATCCTTTGTAGCACACTTAAGGTAATCCACTGCAAAGTATATTCCCTTGCTTTCTCTTCCCGGAACCTTAATATCCCTCGGCCTGGAGGCACCGCATGCCAGAATTACGCTGTCATATTCCTCCAGTATTGCTTTGGCATCATAATTGCCACCGACATTAGCTCCGGTTACAAAGGACACTCCCTCCTCCTTCATGATGGAGATTCTTCGCTCTATTATATTCTTCTCCAGCTTCATATTGGGTATTCCATACATCAGCAGACCACCGATCCTGTCCGAGCGTTCAAATACGGTAACGAAATGACCCCGTTTATTGAGCTGATCTGCTGCGGCAAGCCCGGCAGGCCCGGAACCGATTACCGCTACCTTCTTGCCGGTTCTTATGGCCGGAGGCTCTGGCCTTACATAGCCCTTATCATAGCCGTATTCTATGATAGACAGCTCATTCTCCTTAATTGTAACCGGGTCACCATTCAGCCCACAGGTGCAGGCCGCTTCACAGGGGGCGGGACACACCCTGCCGGTAAATTCAGGAAAATTATTGGTCTTAAACAAGCGCTTAAGCGCCTGCTGCATGTTACCTCTGTATATTAAATCATTCCATTCCGGTATAAGGTTATTCAGCGGACAACCGGATGCCATCCCTCCAAGGATCATGCCTGACTGGCAAAAGGGTACGCCGCATTCCATGCATCTGGCTCCCTGACATCTGCGCTGCTCCATGTTCAAAGGCGGATGAAACTCGTTAAAATGCTTAATACGTTCAGCAGGTCTTTGAGCCTGACTGACTGCTCTTTTATATTCCAAAAATCCTGTTGGCTTTCCCATAAACAACCACGCCTTTCTTCAAAATCTTATTATGATGCCTTGCCTGCGTTGGCATAAAAGGCCTCTATCTGCGCCTTATCGTAGCTTATGCCCTTTTTCTCAAGCTCTGCTATAGTCTTAAGCATGCGTCTGTAGTCGTGAGGCATAATCTTCTTGAATTTAGGCAGGTATTCATCAAAATGCTCAAGTATCATCTTCGCCTTTACGGAATTGGTATGCTTAACATGCTCGGTAATCAAATCCTTAAGCTCCATAACATCATACTTATCAGTTACCGCCTCAAAGGAAACCATACTCTTGTTCAATCTCTTGTAGAGATCACTGTTCTCATCAAGTACATAAGCAATTCCACCGCTCATACCGGCAGCAAAGTTTTTGCCGGTGCTGCCCAGTACAACAACCCTGCCGCCTGTCATATACTCACAGCCATGATCGCCGACACCTTCTACAACCGCTATCGCTCCTGAATTGCGGACACAGAAGCGTTCGCCTGCAACACCTGCTATGAAGGCCTTTCCGCTGGTGGCACCATAAAGAGCTACATTGCCTATGACAATATTCTCATCTGCCTTAAAGCTGCTTTTTACCGGCGGATATACAACCAGCTTGCCACCTGAGAGACCCTTGCCAAAGTAATCGTTACTGTCACCTTCAAGGATGATGGTCATGCCCTTAGGAATAAAGGCGCCAAAGCTCTGCCCTCCGCTGCCCTTGCATTCCACCACAAAGGTATCCTCGGATAAATCGGTGCCATATTTTTTGGTGATCTCGGAACCGAAAATCGTGCCAAAGGTTCTGTCGGTGTTGGATACCTTTAGCTTGATTTTCTGTGGAATCGGATTATCAATATTGAATTTCTTTTTAAGTACTTTTTCATCAGCAGTCTTTTCCAGTTCAAAATCGTAAGAACAGTCCGGAATAAAGTGCTGTCTGACACCATGAGAGGTGTAAGGATTATTCAATATTACATCAAGGTTGACCTTGTCGTATCTTGCATTACTTTTCAAATTTTCCTTCTTTTTGAGGAAATGAGTCTGGCCCACCAGCTCGTCAACTGTTCTTGCACCAAGTCTTGCCATGTATTCACGCAGCTCCTGGGCTACAAAATACATGAAGTTTATCACATATTCAGGCTTGCCGGCAAATCTCTTCCTGAGCTCCGGATTCTGTGTTGCAATACCTACCGGACAGGTATCCAGATTGCAGACTCTCATCATAACGCATCCCAGTACAACAAGCGGAGCTGTTGCAAAGCCAAACTCCTCTGCTCCAAGGAGGGCAGCTATCAGCACATCCCGTCCTGTCATCAGCTTGCCGTCGGTTTCCAGTACCACTTTATTTCGCAGTCCGTTCATCAGCAGGCTCTGATGGGTTTCGGCTATACCCAGCTCCCAGGGCAGACCTGCATTGTATATGGAGGTTCTGGGTGCTGCACCGGTACCACCGTCATAGCCTGAAATAAGGATAACACTTGCTCCACCCTTTGCTACACCGGATGCAATAGTGCCAACTCCGGCTTCCGACACCAGCTTAACAGATATTCTTGCATCCTTGTTGGCATTCTTCAAGTCGTAAATGAGCTGTGCCAGATCCTCAATTGAGTATATATCATGATGAGGCGGCGGCGATATTAGACCAACACCAGGAGTGGAATGCCTGGTTTTTGCTATCCATGGATAAACCTTCTCTCCGGGAAGCTGACCGCCTTCACCCGGCTTTGCTCCCTGGGCCATTTTTATCTGAAGCTCCCTTGCGCTCACCAGATACTCGCTTGTTACGCCAAATCGTCCACTTGCCACCTGCTTGATTGCTGAGCAACGATTTAAGCCATCTCCTGAAGGCTTAAGCCTTTCGGCGCTTTCTCCACCTTCTCCGCTGTTGGATTTTCCTCCGATTTTATTCATTGCAATTGCCAGAGCTTCATGTGCTTCCTGTGAAATGGAGCCATAAGACATAGCGCCTGTCTTAAAGCGCTTTACAATACTCTCGACACTTTCTACCTCATCCAGGCTGATTCCCTTTTCAGGGAAGTTAATGTCCAGTAAACCACGCAGAGTGATATGCTCCTGCTCTTTAGCTATTTCTTTAGAATACTCCTTATACAGCTCATAGCTTCCGGTCCGGGTAGCCTGCTGCAGAAGGTGTATGGTCTTGGGATTATACAGATGCTCCTTCTTGCCGCTCCTGAACTTATGGGAGCCACTGCTCTCAAGGCTCAAATCAACTCTTAAGCCCAGGGGATCAAAGGCTTTAGAATGCAGCCTTTCAACCTGCTCCTGTATATCCTCAAGGGTAATACCTTCAACACGACTCACGGTTCCGGTGAAATATTTATCTATAACCTCTTTACTGATTCCAATAGCTTCAAATATCTTAGCCCCCTGATATGACTGTATGGTGGAGATACCCATCTTGGAGGCAATTTTTATAATGCCCTTCAGCACTGCCTTGTTATAGTCGTCAACCGCTGCATAATAATCCTTGTTCAGCATGTTGTTGTTAATAAGCTGTCTTATGGTTTCATGCGCAAGATAAGGGTTAATTGCACATGCACCATATCCCAGCAGGCAGGCAAAGTGATGGACATCTCTGGGCTCCGCGCTTTCTACAATTATAGAAAGAGCTGTTCTCTTCTTGGTAGCAACAAGATGCTGCTGCAGCGCGCTGACAGCAAGCAAGGACGGAATTGCCAGATGGTTTTCATCCACTCCCCTGTCGGACAATATCAATATATTTGCTCCCGTCTTATATGCCCTGTCCGCTTCCAGAAAGAGATGATTTATAGCCTTTTGCAGTGGAGTATTTTTATAATAAAGCATAGATATGACTTCCACCTTAAAGCCTGCTTTTTTCATGGCCTTGATTTTCAGCAGGTCGGTGTTTGTCAGGATCGGATTATTTATCCTTAATACCTTGCAGTTTTCAGCCTTTTCCTTAAGGAGGTTGCCATTCTCACCAATATATACTACTGTTGAGGTAACAATTTCCTCACGTATTGCATCAATAGGAGGATTGGTTACCTGGGCGAACAGCTGCTTGAAGTAATTGAACAGCGAGGGACTGTTTTCATCCAGTACCGCCAAAGGTGAGTCGACACCCATGGCTGCCACTGCCTCCTGTCCGCTTTCTGCCATAGGCAGGATAACCGTACTATAATCCTCATAGCTATATCCAAATGCCTTTTGAAGTCTTTCAAGCTCTTCAGAAGCAATCTCCGCTACCTTCACATTAGGTATTTTCAGCTCCTTCAGCTGGACGAGATTGGTGTCAAGCCATTCGCCATAAGGCTTTCTACCGGCATAATAGCTCTTTAGATCACTGTCATCAATCAGGCTGCCTTTTTTAGTATCCACCAGAAGCATTCTGCCAGGTCGAAGGCGTTCCTTTTTAACTATTTTCTCCGGCGCTATCTCCAAAACTCCAACTTCTGATGCCAATATCAAATAATCATCATCTGTAATGTAATAGCGTGACGGTCTCAGTCCATTCCTGTCCAGAACAGCCCCCATAACCTCTCCGTCGGTAAACAGAATGGAAGCCGGTCCATCCCAGGGCTCCATCATCGTGGCATAATACTGATAAAAATCCTTTTTTGCCTGGCTCATGCTGGCATCATTGGTCCAGGGCTCAGGAATGGTAATCATAACTGCCAGAGGCAGCTCCATACCGCTCATTACCAGGAATTCGAGCACATTGTCAAACATGGCCGAATCAGAGCCTTCCGTATTTATTACAGGCAGGACCTTATGGAGCTCTCCCTTAAGATATTCAGACTCCAGGTTCTCTTCCCTTGCCAGCATCTTGTCAACATTACCCTTGATGGTGTTAATCTCACCATTGTGTACAATAAATCTGTAGGGATGAGCCCTTTGCCAGCTAGGATTGGTGTTTGTGGAATATCTGGAATGAACCAGTGCTATAGCACATTCATAGTCCTTATCCTGCAGATCATAAAAGAAGCGGCGAAGCTGCTTAACCAGAAACATACCCTTATAGACTATGGTTCTACTGGATAAGGATACGACATAGCTGTTGTCATTGCTTTGCTCAAATATCCTGCGTACTATATACAGCTTGCGGTCAAAGTCCAGGCCCGGCTTAACATTTTCAGGCCTTGCTATAAAGCACTGATATATCCGGGGCATACAGGCCTTGGCCCTTTCACCCAGTATTTCCGGGTTAATCGGTACCTCTCTCCAGCCCAGGAAGGATAAGCCTTCCTTTATAACTATGATTTCAAACATCTTCATAGCCTGCTTGCGGCTCAGTTCTTCCTGAGGGAAGAAAAACATGCCAACTCCATAATCCCGTTCATTTCCAAGCTCGATTCCTGCTTCTTTTGCAACCTTGGAGAAGAATTTATGGGAAATCTGCAGCAGAATACCAACTCCGTCGCCTGTTTTGCCGTCAGCATCCTTACCGGCACGATGCTCAAGATTTTCAACAATTTTCAAAGCATTCTCAACTACAGTATGGCTTTTAATTCCCTTCATTTGCACAACCGCACCAATACCGCAATTATCATGCTCAAAATCCGGATCGAACAGACCATTATGCTCCTGATACAGTTTTTTTCTGTCTGCTGAACTTATTTTCATATACACCAACTCCTTTTTATATGCATCTGCCCGATGGGCTTATAGTCGTTTTTGATACTAAATTAAATGCAAATACGAAAAAAAGGCGCTTACAAACCTGAAAAGGTCTATAAACGCCTTTGCTTATTAATTACATTATAATACGTCGGTTAAGTTTTTGCAAGTATATTACTTTAGTTTTTTAATATATAAACTTATTTTTATTAATAATATTAGGTATATGGTTATATCGCCTAATAAAATTAAGTTTTAACCTCTGATTACTTAATTTTTAGCTTCAGGTCGAATGTTTTCATCCTGCTTCAACCAATACCTTATACCCCTTCCTGCATAAGGCTCATCCTTATATCTGGGTATTATGTGCAGGTGGGCATATTCCACTTCCTGACCGGCCACCGCTCCGACATTCCATCCAAGATTATAACCGTCAGGCTTGTATTTTTCATCAATATAGCTCTTAATCCTGTCCATCAAATCCTTAGTCGCAAGCCATTCCTCAACGGACAAGTCAAAGGGAGACTTCACATGTGATTTAGGAATAATGACATAAGAACCTATTAGGGTTTTAGGGTTTTTATTTAATGATGGCACACCTATGCAATATTCATTTTCAAAGTCAAGATAATAATCAGCTTTGCTCATAGCCCCACTCCACTCTATAATAATTATATTGAAAATTTGACTTTTTGAACTTAATATTATCTACCGACTCAGAAAATTCAGGTTTTCATTAAATTTTAGACCTCCAAATATGTAAATACAAACTTACCGACTTTTACATTATATCATAAGCTCCCTTAATTTTACACCCTTTTAACTCATCTCCTGAGTAGTAAAGACGTATTTTGCAGGAAAAATGGATTGCAAAAAGACTGCGCAGAGAGTAATTTGAGGAGGGTTTTTAATAGTTTTTACTCTGCGCAGCCGATAGATCGCCTATATTGTTTACATTTTACTTAACAAATTATAATAGAGACATTAAATTTAACATACTTGATATGTAACCAGAAATTTTCACTTCTTTTTTCTGGAGCATATAATGCTCTGCAGTACGATAAAGAAGCAGAGCATGGCAGCTCGTGTAATCTGAGGCCACCAGGGATCCTGGCTGCCAATAGCAGTAACTACCAGCAGGACTATACCGCTTGTCAATACGCCAAACAGGGTGCCTATGACATTGCCTACTCCACCGGTAAGCAAGGTTCCGCCTATGATTGATGCAGCAATAGCATCCATCTCAAGACCTGTTGCCTGCTGAACTGAGCCGGAACGGGTATGGAACAGGTATAAAAAGCCTCCGATTCCTGCCAGCAGCCCGCACAATACATGGGCAAGGAATCTGGTTTTCCTTACATTAATGCCCATCATCAAGGCGCTCTGTGCATTGCCACCCACAGCATAAAAGCTACGGCCAAGCCTTGTTTTCTTAAGAAGCAGGTAGCATATGAAAACGATCAATATAGCTACCACTACTCCATATTCCAGCTTTGATGGTATGAATACGCCCTTTTTATTGTAGTCGCCCAGAAACGGAATTATAATTCTTGAGCCTGACAGCTTTTCAAAGGCTTCGTTGCGAACCTGAATCTGATTGACCTCTATTAGGGCAACCAGCCCCCTACCCATGAACATTCCTGCCAGTGTGACGATAAAGGGCTGCATTTCCATATATGCGACAAGAAAGCCTTGAATGATGCCAAAGGCAAGGCCTATTGCCAAGGCCAGTATCAGAGCAGTGTAAAAATTGAAGCCATGGTTGTTGAGGCATACGGTACATGCCGTGCATATCAGGGCTGTAACCCCACCCACCGATATATCTATACTGCCTGAAATCATTACTATGGTAAGTCCGCAGGCAATGACAATGAGGGCGGCATTTTCATTAAAAAGGTTAAAAAACATCTGTATCTTGCTGAAGCCCTTATCACCCAGAAAAGCAATAGCCAGTGCATAGATTGCAATAAACATAGAAATAGTTATGGTAAGCAGGAAGCTACTGTCTGAAAGAGGCTGCCTGCCTCTTCGTACACTCACGCCTTCAGCACTTAATGTTTTATTCATTTTTATCATGCTAACTACGCTCCTTTCCGCTTCCGGCTGTCAGCCTGGACAGTATCGCCCTTTTGCTGAAGAAGCTTTTCACGATAGGTGTCTGTATAATTACAAGTACAATAATAATCGCAGCCTTAAAAACGGGAACTGCATTGGTGTTGACATTTAGCGTAGTCAACATGGATGTTAGCGTCTGGATGGTATAGGCTCCGATGACTGAACCTGCCATATTGAATTTTCCGCCGCTAAGTGAGTTGCCACCAAGAGCAACAGCAAGTATAACGTCCATCTCAATACTGGGAACTATTGTGTAGGGATTAACAGTCTGAACCCTGCTGGACTGGATAAAGCCTGCCAGTCCCACACAAAGGCCCATTATCACAAATGTGATAAATTTTACTAAAGCGGGATTAAGGCCGTTAAGCCTGGAGGCCTTGTCATTAATGCCTACTGCCCGGGTATACAAGCCCAGGTTTGTTCTTTTTAAAGCAATGAAGGTTATGATAATAACTACAAGGGTAATAATAATCGGAGTCGGAACGGGAAAACCGGGAATAAAATTCCCGTAAATTCCGAATGAGCTTACAGCCTTGGGCTTGAGTCCTCCCATGACCATTGAACCAATTGATCTTCCTGCCGTAAAAAGAATTAGGGTTGCTATCATAGGCTGAATATTAAACTTTGCCACAAGAATACCGTTAAAGGCTCCGCAAAGCATACCGGCAAGACAGCCAAGCAGAAAGGCAACAATTACAGGCGCATGAAGCTGGGTGGGTTGAGTTTCATTTCCACACAGCAGTCGCATTATAACTCCACCTACTATTGCAATATTGGCACCTACGCTGATATCCTGTCCCTTTGAGGCCGCTGTTACCAGTGTCATTCCTATGGCAAGTATTACAAGCTCGGTTGCATTATTCAGGATATTTATCAGATTTCCAATGAGTACCGGATTGCCGGCACTGTCCTTGCCCATGCTTATTCTTAGAAAGCCGGGATTAATGAATACATTTGCCAGTATAAGAATAGCCAGAAAGGCAATGGGGATAAACAATCTGTGCCTGATTACATTTTGTATTGCCGCAGCAAAGGCCTTGCTGCCCTGCTTATTACTGTTTTTGCTCATCTTGACTTACTCCCCCCGCTATAGTGTACATGATTTTATCCTGCGTCATATCCTCACCCTTCAGCTCACCGACTACATTTAAATCCCTCATAACTATAAGCCTGGAGCAGGTTCTAAGCATTTCCTCTATTTCGGACGAAATAAAGGTAATACTCATATCCTCCGATGCCAGCTTCAGTACCAGCTTCTGAATTTCAACCTTGGTACCTATGTCAATTCCTCTGGTAGGTTCATCCAAGATAAGATAATCAGGATGGGTAAGCAGCCAGCGGGCTAAAATCACCTTTTGCTGATTTCCACCGGACAATGCATTTACCGGTGTATCTGCCGAAGCAGTTTTTATATCCAGCAGCTTGATATATTCATCTGCAAAGGCCTGGGCCTGAGCTTTGCTGAAGGGTCTGAAAAAGCCTTTCATAACCTGCAGGGCTAGTATGATATTTTCCCGAACAGACAAATCACCTATGATTCCGTCCCTCTTTCTGTCCTCGGAAAGATAGCCGACTCCCTTTTTCATGGCCTTAATGGGTGAACTGACATGAACAGGCTCTCCCTTGATTTTCAGCCTGCCCTTTATTACCCTGTCGGCACCGAAGATCGCCCTTACACATTCGCTTCTTCCGGAACCAAGCAGGCCTGCAAAGCCCGTCACCTCACCCTTGTAAGCTGTGAAATTGAAGGGTTTGATTCCGGATACACTTTGCAGTCCCTCTGCTTCTATAACAGCTTCCTTTTTCTTATCATCAGCCGACTGAGCTTCATTATGTATACTTGCCAAATCGCCAAGCTCCTTGCCCAGCATTTTGGCTACCAACTCCACCTTGGGCAGATCCTTGACCTGATATTCTCCAACCAGCTCACCGCCTCGCAGAACCGTAATTTTGTCACACACTTCATAAACCTGATCAAGAAAATGGGTTACAAATATAATGCCTACTCCCCTGCTCTTTAGCTCTCTCATTAGCTTGAAAAGCTTTGCAACCTCCTGGTCATCAAGGGATGAGGTTGGTTCATCAAGTATCAGCACCTTACAATCCATATCGACGGCACGGGCAATCGCCACCATCTGCTGTACCGCTATGGAGCAGGCGGATAATTGCTTTGCAGGCTTTGCCTGTATTCCCAGACCGGCCAATACCTGCTCCGCCTTTTTGTTCATTTCCTTCCAATTGACAAATAAATTATTGCTTCTGCCGATATATAAATTTTCTGCCACCGTCAGATTCGGGCAAAGATTAATTTCCTGATACACAGTGCTTATACCAAGCTTTTGCGCTTCCTCCGGCGATTTGATATGTACCGGCTTATTATTACCCTTTAAATATATTTCACCGGCATCCTTTGTATATACTCCGGTTAAAACCTTAATCAAGGTCGACTTTCCTGCACCGTTTTCACCCATCAGGGCGTGAATCTCCCCCTCACACAAGTTAAAATTCACATTTTGCAGGGCTCGAACACCAGGAAAGCTCTTACAGATACCCTTCATTTTCAGTACTGTATCCTGCATATACGTCACTATACCTCCCATTCAGGAATGACTCTCACTACCATTGTGAAAAAATGCGCGGTACCGGATCTGTGAACAATATACAGATACTTTGCGCCGCGCATTTTCATATCCCCCAATATTTTACTTGTATTGCGTTCTTTAATTAAAGGACGAAAGCTTATTTTACTTAGCTGTCGCCGGATTACAAAACCGGTTCTAACCGAAGATTATTGCATCCTGATAATTATGAACAGATTTCTTTCTTAATAATATATTTCACCGGGTTATTAATACGGACGTGCATCGACGATTTCTCTGGTAATTGTGTCACAATCGAAGACTTCTTCATCAACATATACATTCTTTTCCACATGCTCGCCGGCCTCAAGCTTCTTAATAACATCAACAATACGAGGACCATGCAAAGGATTGCACTCTACATCAAGATTGAACTCGCCTGCAAGAACCTTCTCAAGAGCCCATTTATTTGCGTCAAATGCTATAACCTTTACCTTACCGTTCTTGCCGTATGTAATACCGGCAGCACTCATTGCATCACAAGCACCACGAGCCATATTATCATTTTCAGCATAAATTACGTTGAAATCGGTTCCGGATGCAATCAAATCTGCTACAGCCTGCTTGGCAAGAGTTTCGTCCCAGCCCTTCATGTTCTGGTTGAATACTATTTCCCAACCGTTTTCCTTGGCACCATCCTCAATAGCCTTTGAACGCCCAAGCTGTGCGCTTGAACCTGTATCACCGCCGAGAACAACAATCTTGTATTCATCAAGATTCTGCTTCTTCAGCCAGTCAACAGCCTTTCTTCCTTCAGCTTCAAAATCGGAGCATACCATTGCGGTATAGAGATCTTCAGGTAAATCCAGCTTGCGGTCAGCCATAATAAAAGGTATTCCGGCTTCCTTGGCAGCCTTGGCAACATCCTCCCAACCTGCAGACTGCAGGCCCAATACAACAAGATAGTCAACCTCTTCCTGTATAAGCTGCTGTGCCTGTGATATCTGCTTAGCATGATCGCCTTCACCGAATACCATCTTCATCTCAAAGCCTGCTTCCTTAAAGGCCTCATTGAATGAATTGGTGTTGGCTGTACGCCAGTCCGACTCATTGGCATTTGTCTGTACTACGCCAACTACAATCTTTGCGTCCTTGTCTGATTTTCCGCCAGTGGCGCTGTCCTTCTTGCCGCATGCTGCTAGCGAGAAAGCAAGCGCAAATACCAGAACTAAAGAAACTAATTTCTTCATAAAAGTCTCCTCCAATCTTTTCAAATCACAGTATAAGAGTTGCTTTATCTGCAGATATAAGTTTATTAGACCAATATTTATAAGTCTATTGAATATTTTATAAGAAATGTATATTATCTTATGTTTTTAATCTATGACGGTCTATACTGCTATAGAACATGGTCACAGAAGGTAATGCCTTTCTTTTTATTAAGGAACACGTCTGTCGATTGCACATAAAAAGGCCCCATCACTTTTGGTGAGGCTTAGCTTTTATTTATTTTTCTAAATTCCTTTTTATATAATCTTTTTTAAGCTAATTAATGATCCTTATAAGCTACACACCTTTTATAAACTCCTGAAAATCAGTACGATCACGCAGTGGTGCAAAGCAAGCCTTACCAAGCCCTTCTTTGAATTCATCCACTCTTGTTCCGGTACCGGTACGAATAAATTTACTAGTATCCACTTCCACTAAATTAATCAAAGGAGCTGTATACTTGTAGACACCAGGAGCTTCATATGCAATCCTGTCATATTCCCTTGCGTATTTGTTAGCCTTATGCAGGTAATCCATAGCGTCATCATATTTGCCGTCTTTAACAAGATACTGTGCCTGCATATAAGAGCTAAAATACAAAATATCGCTAAAGGCAAGATAATTTTGATCGGGAATCATCAGCTTTATAAGCTCTTCTATCGCTTTGAAATATTCTATTTTGTACATGTTCATAAGCTTCCTGAGAAGCAAATCAAGACATGATTCAATGCTCTTTTGTTGGTGCCTTATCTTATCCTCTCCATCAAAACAAAAGCTTAACAGATCATCTTTATCCAGCTCAACCGAATCAGGATACATCTGCGCATATTTTAGGGCTTCATCCTTGCGATTAAGGAATGACAGAGCCATTACGATTCCTGAAATAGCAGAGTTTTTTAAATCCCCCTCATTAGAGCCCTCAATTACAGTTTCATAAATCCTGACCGCCTTCTCAAGTTCCGCCCTAAATTCGTCATTATTTTCTAAAGTATGAGCATGCATGCTTGCTGCCATTGCCAGCCATCCAAGATATTTCATATCACCCGGATATTCGGCAACAGCGGTTTTTGCTATTTTAATGCGCTCATTAAGATCGCCGTTTTTCCATGTATTGTTATAAGCCTCCTCCAGTTCGCGACGTCTGTCGTCTGTCTCAGTCTCATTTAATCCCAGCAGCTCATCGGCCGTAACATGAAATAGCCTGGTCAGCGGCCCTATAAGTGAAATATCAGGTGATGAACCCCTGTCTCCCATTTGGAGACCGCCTGATAGGATACACATAGATAATCCGCTAATTTTTCCTGGGTAATATCATATTTTCTTCTTAACTCCTTGATTTTTTGACCTATATGATACATACAATCAACTCCCAATCATACCAATGATAGGCGAGCTCACCTTCAGTTATATAATAGTGAATGATTGAAAATATAACAATAACTGCTTTTTCTAGCTTAACTCAAATAAAATTCGAATTTCCAAGCAACGAGGTATGAAATAAATGCATCTGTAAATATTAAGGTTTTTATCAAGCACAATAATGCCCTGAATATGTTGCTATACATACTCAGGGCATCACGAATCAAATTTAAATACTAATTAATATTCAAATGAAAACTCAAACCTCTTCTTTTCCCTTACCTGGAAAGGACCGCATATTGCACCATCGCTACGGAGATTTCCGAAGAAATCTGTATCAAAGCAATATGGTGTGCCGTCCGGCTTTTCAAACAGCTGCTCGGTATGGAAGCCTGCTCCCAGCTTCTGTGTGGTTATTATGTCGGCAGCGCTCTCCGCCAGCAGCTCAGGCTTGGTTATTTCAACAACAACCTCCTTATTATCCCTGTCAATCGTAAATTCAAGGGCAGAATCATCGTACAGCTTTGCTCCCTTTTCCTTCTTATAGGCAAGGGCTCTGTTAAAGTATACATTGTTCTCAATGTAAACAGCAAGCGGAGTCATGCCGGAAAGGCTTGCATATGCAGGTTTTCCTTCTTCATCCTTATTCTCCTCCTGTGCCTTAGGCTTCGGAGGCATCGGGCCTGCTGCAAACATTCTCTTCATTCTTTCCCATGGCTTCTCATCGTCCGCACCGGGATAGTCATTATATACTGCGGTTCCCACAGGATATGCCATAAATGCCTGGGTAAAGGGATTAACATCCTCAGGCTTTAAGGGATCATTTCCAAAGAAGCTTTCAAGCTGAGGCTCATCCGATCTCTCATCATTCTTTTTGCGAAGGAAAATGTTATTATAATAACGATCATCCCCACCAGCAAAATTGGTCATGCCGGCTACTGAAGTACTGTGGGGTACATGATAAGGAGTATGTCTCCTTGGCTCCTGACCAACTGATATAGTTCCTGCAATCAGGTTATGAACCAGGGCACAGCTATGGCCGAGGGTCTTAAAGGCATGCTCCGATAAGAAAAGGTTATGGTCAATCATGGTAGGTCCATGGCTTACCTCAACCAGCATATCCTCGCTGTCATTGCCAAACATAATATTGCCTGTCACCCTAGTTCCCTGGGCCTGCCAGTCCAGCCACACTCCCCTGAAGGAATCATGTATAATGTTGTTTCTGATAATTGTATCGATTGCAGCATGGAACTTAATTCCGCCAACCTCGGCACCCTCAAATTCCCTCTTGTACCTGATATGATGAATATGATTGCTTTCCACCAGACTGAATACGCAGCCTAAATGTCCAACTATACCAGCCTGTCCGCAGTTGTAAATATGGTTGTTGCGGACAATATGGCCTCCTATATTATCCTTGTTCCAATCCTTATTAAGGGCTCTGAAAATAACCTCCTGCTCACGCTGATGCCCCATCTTGGTAAAGAGAGTCGTCCATTCATTCTGTCCGGTGCTCTCTTCCTTACCAAGGCTTATACCGCTGCACTTGGAATCACTGATGGTATTGTTTTCAATAATCCAGCCTTTAGCCCAATGAGGACCAATAAGCCCTTCCTGCAAGGCTGTCGGAGGCGCCCACTGTGTAGCTGCCTGCTTCATGGTAAAGCCGCGAACAGTTATGTAATTTACGCCGGGTTTTTCAGGCCAGAAGCAGAAACGGCGCACATTAATCTCAACATTGCCTTTGCTGGGATCTTCTCCATGGAAATTGGCATAAATGGTTGTATATTTGTCATCAACCTCTACGTACCAGGCGTATAAGGAAAAGTCCGGCTCAAAGGATTTTTCGTTTTTCACCGGATTGCGCACTCCATCAAGCGATACCGCCTCATACATGGCACGTCCGTTGAGATACACTTCCCCTAAATGAAATACTCTATCTCTTGTAAACAGCCAATCACCGAACAATACCTCATTATATGGGTTGAAGTTTCCAAAGAAGCTGTTGTCGATAACTGTTTTCCAAATGTCTCCGTCCTTCACCCAGTCAGTAATAACCTCAGCACCGCTGATAACTACATTTTCACCCTCGGCTGCCTGATAGATTATTCTCTGTGAGCTGGTTCCACCACATCTGGGACTAACCCATTCGCGGTATACTCCCTCATGAACTGTGATTACATCACCGGGTTTTGCCACATAGGCAGCCTTACTGATAGTCAAAAAGGGCTTGTCCTCTGTACCCGGATTCAAATCACTGCCTGTCTTTTTTACATGATAATTCATTACATCCCTCCATTCCAGCGACCAGTACATAGCAGAATTCACACAGTGGAATTCAGGAGCCTGTACCAGCCTGACACTCCTTCTCAAAGTATCGGCTAAATTATTATAGCATTATTTTACATCAGCAGGCCCGGTAAGTCAACGATACACGTATTTACATACCCTATTTTCGATAATACTACAATTGGGTCGGTCACCGGCTCTTACTTAACCCTTGGGCTGTCCTGAAAGTTTCACAATTACCAATTCAGGCCTGTTATTTATGCGCAGGGGAATAATGCTGTTGCCTAATCCCCGGCTTACAATCATCTTTGTCTGCTCCTTTTGGTATACACCTTCATAATATTTCGGGAAAAAACCCTGATTTGGAGCAACGAGGCCACCAATAAAGGGGAGCCTGAACTGTCCACCGTGAGCATGGCCGCATAGAACCAGATTTATATTATTATCAGCGTATACATCCAGCAATTCCGGTCTGTGTGACAGCAAAATTCTGTATTTACTTCCCTCAACAGTTAAGTTTTTTAATATGCTGCCAACAAAGGCATGTGTTTCATACATGTCAAGCCCTGACATAAAATCCGGATCATTAATCCCTAACAGCGTGATAGATGCTTCGTTACGTTTTATTTCTATTCCTTCATCCTCCAGTATTTTCACGCCTGCAATCAGCAGTTGCTTCTTCAGTGCAAGATAATGCTCACTCCAGGCTTCATGGTTGCCACTAACATAGTAAACCGGAGCTAATTCAACTGCACCATCAATAAAGTCCATAGCTTTTTCAATATCAGTATGGTTTGAATCAATCAAATCCCCAGTTATTGCAATCATATCTGCAGATGTGCCTTTAATCGCCTTGAGCAGCCTTTCTTGCTTTTTCCCGAACTCAGCATTGTGCAGATCTGAAATGTGCAGGATGGTGAAGCCTTCAAATTCATCGGGAATTTTTTCGTCAATAATTCTGACATATGTAAGCTGAATGGCTGTATTGCCCCGCCATAACCAAATAGATAATGCAATGACAGAAATAATGATTAATGCATTTCTTGCAGCCTTTTTAATCCTTGCTTTGTCCATCACTTGACCTCTGTTATTTATAATTGTTTCATGCATCATATATTTTATTTAATAATTATATTATCATTTGCTGTTAAACGCAAATCATCTAAAAGTTAATACTAATCATCTTATACCGGTTCTAAATTCACAGTTTTCTAATATAGTAGCAATGGACTTTAAATAAAATCTTAATTATTCTATCCATTCGTTTATAAGACATTTAATAGAATGAATATAGCTTTATGAGTATTTATGAAATCTGAAATATTAATAAACTTTTAATATTTATTTGACAAATAATGAATTAAATGTTAATATTTAATTAAAAGTAAGTTTTATTTACTATTAACTTAATTAATCTTGAATTTCACCAAAGTGTGTCATCCTAATGTACCTTTTTCGAGAATCGATGACCAATTATATGAATTGTCAACAAAAATTCTTTGAGGTATATGTAAATAAATAGGTTGCCATATCTCATATATATTGCAGCCTAATCAATAAATTAAAGAAAGAAGGTATGACATGCTGGATCCTAAGAAACAGAAAAAGATTGCTACTATGGTTAAAAAGCATCGCTGGTCAAAGATTAATAAGGAGCTTCAAAAGGCCAGCCCGGAAGAAAAGGAAGAGTTTGCCAAGGAACTCGGTTATGATCTACATAATAACAGTATTAACTACCTGCTGATGCTGTTGGATGACCCGGATGATAATGTCAAGCTGCAGGCAATTAAATCTCTGGGTAATCATGCTTCCGACACAGCAAAGACTTTCCTTCAGAATTTTTTGGAGAATCTGCCTAAGGAAAAGGTTGAGCTAGAACAAGCAACCAGAGATTCTATCAGTAAAATTAAAGCAGCATTAGCCAAAAAAGAAGAATGATATAAAGCAAGGTATTTAAAGAACTTAAGAGCAAGTACAATCATTATTCCATATCTGTCGACTCGGCCCAGGCACCAGTCCAAAACCAGCAAGTCTTTTTACATACATCATATTGTTTTTATTATTTAATTAAGCTTTGGTCGGGTAACAGATTTATATGAAATCTGATACTTCTATACACAAATGATGTCCCATACAATTAGTATCCTCTATCTATAACATATAAATAAGCTTTGGGAAGCTATCTGTTCCTGATAACCTGCCGGTAATCATAACCGTTATTATTGGAATGGATTTGCTTCCTAATTTTATTATAATTATTTTCGACATTGACCGGGCAAAATAGCAATTATATATTTGTATTTAATATATTAGAAGTAAAATTGCTGCAAGTCCATCTGACTTTTTTATGAATGCTCTTAATTTATTCATAAAAGCAGCTTGTTATTTTATCATTACTTTACACGGAGGATTATATGTTAAGTAAATTAAGTAATTATCTCGTAAAACCTGAGCTCTACGCCCCCGGTACAGGTATCTTCTGGGATGATGATCATATTTCCAAGGGCTTGCTGGAGGCACATTTAAGTCCTGACTGGGATGCAGCAACCAGAAATCATGAATTTGTTGATAAATCGGTAAATTGGATAGCTTCTATAGCTAATCCTGAAAAATATAATAAGTTACTGGATTTAGGATGTGGTCCCGGACTCTATGCAGAACGTTTCCATAAGGCCGGTTATTCAGTGACAGGCATCTTTCGGATTCAGGAGACACCATTTGTGCTGTACTGACGAAATAATTTATCAGCATATTTTACAGTTATTTATCAAACCTGGAGAGCGAGACTAAAAATTGACTTGTCAAAGCCCGGTAGAATACCAATTTTGTCATGATATTATTAAATCATCATTCATAGATGAACAGCTTCTGCCCTTGTGGGCTAAAAATGGCTATTCAGAAAATGATATTAAAAAATATTTACCGGGCTCTTTTCTCACAGCCACAGGGCCTCGCTTAATACACTTTGCGCATGCAAATCCTCAACACAAACCATCTTAACCAGATGCCAGGCCCGTTCCTCGTCCGTCATCTCATGGAACTTGCTTGCCTCCTTTGAGCTGTTGATGCGTTCTGTGATTTTGTCAATAGCATTTATCTTGTTTTCCGCTGCTGCTATTACATCCTGCCATGCACGACGTTTCCTTGCAAGGGCCCTCATCAGCCCCTCCTTATATAATCCGCCTGATATTACTTCTTTTATCTCGGCCAGGGAAAAACCCAGTGATTTCAGCTCCAGCAGAGCATTCAGCGTCCGTACCTGATCAACGGTATAATAACGATAACCTGTATCGGGATCAATTTTTGCAGGTATTATAATTCCCTTTTTCTCATATATACGTATAGCCTTCACAGATACGCCAAAAAAGGCCGCTATCTCTCCTATCCTCATCAATGGTTCATCCATTCTTACTCCTCCGATTTTATATTCATTGTTTCATTGACCCGTTCGATACCCGCCATAGCAGTATTGATATTTATCAGGCTGTCTATAAGCATATTCAAGCTTTTTAACAAGCCTCCCCTGTATTGCAGGGCTGCTGTGAGTGCGCCAAAGGTCATAGTCCCTGCCTCTATCCATTTCCCGCCAAACAGCAAGACAACAAGATAACCGATCATACCCATCAGGATTAGTAAACTACTGTTTAATGCCTTCCCTCTGTTTATCCTCATATTGCTTTTTCTAATTTCCAGACTGCTTTTTTCAAAGCGCTCCAGTAAAAATTCCCTGGCATCATAGAGTATGGCAGCTTCAGCGCAGGTAAGCAAGGCATTCATATCAGTGGTATTCCTTGCTATCGCTTCCTGCACCTTTTTGGCATGATGGCCCATGGGTCTGGTGATAAAGAGCTGATTAACCAATACATGCGGAATAATGAAGGCCATAATCAGGCCAAATATCTTAGGGCTCATGTAAAGCAGCATTATGGAAGAAACGCATATATTAGCACTTGCGACAAATGCATGGGGCAGATGTAAAGCCTTGTTTAATATGGCAGTTGCTGCCTGGACATCGCTGTTAAGGCGTGTTATCCATTCCCCGTTTGTTTTGGATTCAATCTGCTGCAATGTGAGACTGCAAATGTGCTTAAATACATTTTTGCGTATTCTGCCTGTCCACTTGGCAACATATGAGGAATATATCATCCATACAGTTCCATTATATATAAAAAGAAAGAAAGTTCCAACAGCAAACTGGGCACAGATTTGAAATAATTCATTTTGCCTGCCTTTGCTTATGGCTGCAAATGCATATTGTAAAAAGGCAGCATGAATGGCGGTATGTAAAGGGTCAAACGGACAACGCAAAATAGTCAGTATAATAAACAGCCTGACCTTGCCGGCCATTGTAAACAATTTTTTTATTTCACTTGCCTTTTTAAGTACAGACACTAAGTCTGCCTCCTTCCAGTCGGTATATTCGATTGCAGCCTGTTAGTGTCTCCAACCTGTGGCTTATGCTGACTACAGTCTTATCCCTTGTAAGGCTCTCCAATGCAGCCAGGACGGCACCTGCTGTATCATCATCAAGGGCACTTGTTGCTTCATCCAGTAAAATTACAGGGGCTGCCTTTGCAATAGCCCGGGCAATGGCAATACGCTGCGCCTGCCCTCCGGAAACCTTGCTTCCCCGCTCACCGACAAAGCTATCAAGCTTTTGTGGGAGGCTCAATATCCATTCAGTCATCCGGGCAGCCTCACAGGCCTGCCAAATCAGCTCATCACTCATAAAATGTCCACATGTGATATTTTCCTTTATACTTGCCGGAAAAAGCATGGGATTTTGCATCACCATAGCAACATTCCTGCGAATCTCCTCCGGCCTTCGTGCGCCGCAAAGCTCAATAGATCCATTTTGTGGTGAGTACAGGCCTGCTATCAGCTTCATGAGGGTGCTTTTTCCGCTGCCACTGGCTCCGATAATTCCAATTTTTTCTCCTGCTTCAATATACATGCTTATATTCTTTAAAATCTGCCTGTCCCCATAGGCAAAGCTTAAATTTTCTATATGTATGCTCATTTTACCACCTTCACTGTATTTAAGATACGAATGACTCAATACGCTTCAGATTGGCTGCAAACCTGCGAAACTGGGCAATCCGGCCGGGCATGTTGTTCATAATACCTGAAACATTTCCGGATAGATTTATGAAAATAAATAAGCTTCCGATTTTTATTCGTCCGTTTATTACCTGCATGCCGCCTACCATAAAAAGCAGCAGCAACGGAAAACAGCTCATCCATGCAGCCAGACTCATCAGCCTTGCTCGTTTTCTTTCTTCTAAAATATTTGCACTCTCCCATTTTTCCAGCGCCAGCTTGTATTTTTCCCTGATAAGTCTATTTGCTTCAAACAGCTTTACAATTGGAAAAAGTGTTATCAGGCTGTCGGCAAATGCGTTCATCTGTCCATTCGCCTCCTGGCTTTTAATTGCCGCCTTGCTAATTATCCTGCTGGTTAAGGTCGTATAGCATACCAGTATAACGGTAGGCAGGTTGGCAAGCAGAGTTAACCCAGGGTTCAGCCAAAGCATCCATGAAAGGGTAACTGCAAATCTTACTGTATCATCTGCTATCATAAACAGATTGCTCCGAAGAAAGTCAGATATATCGCTTAGCTCATTTTGAAGCATGGAAAGCTGCCTGCCTGCATTTAGCTCTTCGATATCGATAAGTGACAGAGCCTTTAAATGTCTTGCATATCCCATCCGAAGCTCATGCATTAGCGTCTCAGCTGTCCAGCCTGAACATAAGCCGGTTATATACGCTGCACCCATACTGGCTATAACAATTATCAGTGATTCTATTATTAAATTACTCGGTATATTATTGCCTTCATTTATGATATTGATAATAGTACTTACCTGACTATTCCACCATAAAGTTACTGCAACATTGGTTATACTGAATCCTACGCTTAGCCCTACCAACCCGATGCGTCTATACAGCAATTTTTTCAATAAGGTCATATCAAATACCCCCTTAATGAAATTTTAAACTATTCCCCAAGGGCAGAGTCAATAATGCTGTTGAATAAATAATTTCTTATTTAGTACGAAAGAAAGAGCTGCCATCTTACGAATCAATAGCTAATTCGGCAGCTCTATTACTTCTTTGACAATATGAAATTTCTATTAACTGCTTGCACTGGAATACTTGCTAATTCCTATTTTTATTGCTGCAATGGAAAGCAACAAAAACATCAGCCCGGAAATAACAGCAGTAAACATTTCAGGCATAGTGGCTTTATTCAAAAGCACCGATGCAGGAACATATGCCAATGGAATTGATGGAATAAGAAAAATAAAAGCATATATAAATCCTTTGTAGGGAAATATTTCCTTCGGCTTTTCCGACATGGACATCAAAATAAAATAAATGTCAGTTAAGCCATTTACTTTTACATACTTAAAAACCGGTGAATAAATGAGCATCATAAATGAGGTCAGCAAAATTATTGCATTTAATAAAAACAGTAAAAACAAAATAATATTCAATCCTGTAATGTGAATGTCAAGCGAGCTAATTTTTATCACCAAAACGGTTATAGGTGCTATTAGGGATAAAAAGCTTGAATAATCAATACCGCCGGTATTGATTTGGAAAATCACACTGACCGGTTTTACCAGCATTCTGTCAAAGCTGCCACTTAATATGCTTTCAATAAAGCGCATATGGTTTGGATTTATCAGGCCCCGGTATAGTTGATTTACAACCATGGAAGTACAATATAAAATTATCATTTCATTTTTTGACCAGCCCGCTATTGAATCAACATGTAAGAAAATAAACTCCACGCAAAGTATACCTAGAATCGAATTAATGATACTTTGCAACAGCATTAGTATAAAGTTTATCCTGTATATGGCAAGTGACATAAATGATAATTTAATCTGTTCCTTAAATATTCTTAAGTAATACATAAGTCCCCCTCATCCCCCTACTGCAGAATATTTTTTCATTCCGGTTCTCCATGTTATCATGATTAATGACATCAGAAGCAAAATCCATAATATGTAAACAACCAACAACCGGACAGCCTCTGCTACAGGCAATAAATTCATGTATATTTTGGCCGGTATATAGCTAAATGCTGCAAAAGGCATCAGCTCCAGCAGCTTTATGCTCCAGCCCGGAAAAAAATCCAAAGGCATAAACATTCCTGACAAAAAATTTATTATAACGGCAAAGGACCACATAACTGCCTGGGCCTGTTCAAGCCAAAAGGCCATCATCCCCAGCAATAACCATACAAGATGGCTTATTATTGTAGTCACAATCAGATAAATTATTAAAAGAATTACCGACTGAACCGATAAGTTCCATGTCAAATAGCTTACAAAAAAGGGAATAATTATTAACAAAAACAAAAACTGCTTAAAAAATTCAAACACAGAGTTGGATAAGCATTTAAAATATAGGAAAAGATTTATACTGTAAGGTTTTATTATAATTCTGCTCAAATTACCGCTTTTTATCATTTCCGATATTTCAAAGCCTCCATTGATCAATATAAACTTACGAAAAAGGCTTGATACAACAAAGAATGTAATCATATCAGTAATTTTATATCCATTAATAACGGCTGTATCGTTGCTTTTGTATATTAATAATATCCAAAAGATAATTGTTATGAATATGCTTACATTGGACATTATTAACCCCAGGACTGTATCAAAACGGTATTGAAATAGGGTCAATAAATACAGCCTGAAAGAATACAGATATTTTCGCATTTAAGTTATCTCCCTTCATTCATAATCTGATTGACAATATTTTTAAATGGTACATTTGTTAATGAAATATCAATCAGATTTCTATTTTGATTAATCAAGTCGCCGACAATATTTCTGTATTGTTCTTTTGCGATCATCAATTTTAGAGTATTGTCCTTATACTCAACAATCTCCCCATACCTTGCATACTCATAAGGGTTAACTTCCTGGTCAAAGGCCAGCTGCAGGACTTTATGTGATGAATACAGACCGGATATTTCACCGATGGGACCATCAAATATCTTGCTTCCTTTGGATAAAAGGATGACCCTGTCACATGTTTCCTCAATATCATCCATATAATGACTAGTGATAATAATTGTTGTTTTTCTTTCCGCTCTGTATTCGCGTATAAATTTTCTTATGGCAAGCTGGCTATTTAAGTCCAGTCCAATCGTAGGCTCATCCAGGAAAACAATCTCAGGAGAATAAAGAAAGCTATTAATCAACTCCATTTTCATCCGCTCTCCCAAAGAGAGGCGACGTAATTGAGTGTTCAGCAAATGCCTGACATTTAGCATTTCTGTCAACATATCTATATTCTTTTTATATAATTCGTCAGGAACCTGATAAACCAGTTTTTGGTACTTGAAGGTGTCAATAGCTGGCAGATCCCAGTTTATCTCGCTTTTATTCCCCATAACAAAGGCTATCTTTTTGAGAAATTCTCTCTTTCTATGTGTGGGAATATAGTTTAACACTGACACTTCCCCGGATGTAGGATACAGAATTCCTGTTAGCATTTTAGCGTTGTAGTCTTTCCTGCTCCGTTTTCTCCAAGCAACCCTACAATTTCACCCTTTTCAATTATTATATTAAGGCTTTTTACCGCATCCTTATATACATATTCTCGTTTAAACAGATCCTTTATTGTGCTTTTTATTCCTTCCTGCTTTTGTTGTACCTTATATGTTTTGGATAAATTATTTGTAATAATAATACTCATTTTTTGCACCCTTTCTTACTGTAGAAATTCTGTCCATATTGCTCATAAAACTGTTAATCCAGTGAGCTTTACAAAACAGGCCATGCACCAATGCCTGTTAAAGCGTTGATTATTGCGATCGAGTAGGAGGCGGTGACTAACCGCCGTCCTCTCACAGCACCGTACGTACCGTTCGGTATACGGCGCTTTCAATAGTTGACGTGCACTGACTGATATGCCGTGGCTAAATCATAGAAGC
>Ga0134093_1000789_pt1 | contig 36058 bp, 33 predicted proteins | sample 4_1taG_FD_94452 | JGI IMG/M metagenome (GOLD analysis project Ga0134093, IMG submission 94452) | Switchgrass degrading microbial communities from high solid loading bioreactors in New Hampshire, USA - 4_13_20_68_A1 metaG | ecosystem: Engineered > Bioreactor > Semi-continuous > Anaerobic >...
CCCAATACAAAATTATAATTTTATATTATTACCTTGGGCACTTCGCCCGTGGACTTTATATATCTGTCCTGATATATCCGCCTTGCCGGCAATATTTATATCAACCTCTGCTGTACCCTTCTTCAAAAGCTTTAAGATTTACATCAACGGCTTTTGAAGGAACGACTTCCTTAATTGATTCAATCCAAACTTCTTTATCAATCTCCAGCACCTTTGCCAGAAGCCCAATCAAAACCGTATTCACCGCTTTTATGTTTTTGCACTCTCTGGCTATTTTAAGGGCGTCCAGGGAAATAACATTTTTATAGTTTTCCTTAAGCATTTGCATTATGTTTTCAGGATATTTTTCTTTTCCGATGATAACGGGCATAGGATTGATCTTCTGTTCATTAACCAGGAGCTTGCCGTCTTCTTTCAAATATTCCGCCCATCTTAAAGCTTCAAGCATCTCAAAAGCCATAATTATGTCGGCTTCACCCTTTTCAATTATGGGAGAGTAAACCTTGTCTCCTATCTTTACATAAGTTACGACACTTCCTCCCCGCTGGGACATTCCGTGTACTTCAGAAACTTTAACGTCATAGTTTTGTTTCAGTGCAACATTTCCTATAATTCTACTGGCAAGCAAAGTACCCTGTCCGCCTACTCCAACTATCATTATATTACACTTTTTCATTATTATTCACCAGCCTTTTCAATCGCATCGAAATTACATACTTTTGAACACAGCCCGCAACCCACACACAAAGCATCATTTATTTCTATATGGTCCCCCATGTCAACAATGGCAGGACATCCTATTCTCATACACATCTTGCATTTTCTGCACTTTTCAATGACTATCCTGTGCGGGCCTTCAAATTTTACATGTTTTAAAAGGGCACACGGTCTTTGGGAAATTATGACCGAAGGCTCATCAGCTTCAATTTCTTCTTTTACGGTTTTTTCAAACTCTTTTATATTAAAAGGATCTACAACCTTGACCCTGTCAATTCCAACGGCATTGCAAAGCTTTACAAGATCCACCTGTTTTGTGGGTTCTCCCTTTATTGTAAAACCGGTTGTAGGATTGTGCTGATGACCTGTCATACCGGTAATGGAGTTGTCCAGTATTATCACCGTGGAATTTCCTTTATTGTAAACCACGTCAATAAGTCCGGTTATTCCCGAATGCACAAATGTGGAATCTCCCAGTATGGCAACAGTTTTTGTTCTAAACTCTCTGCCCCTTGCTTTTTCCATACCGTGAGCCGCACCGATACTTGCACCCATACAGATACAAGTGTCCATCGCCTGGGTGGGCGGCAACGCTCCCAATGTGTAACATCCGATGTCTCCGCTTACGGTAAGTTTCAGTTTGTTTAACACATAAAACATTCCCCTGTGCGGGCATCCCGGACACATTACAGGAGGTCTGACCGGAACCTGGACTCCCTCAATTTTCTTTCCGCCGATTTGTTTTCCAAATACTTTTTCCCTGATAAGGTTGGCACTGTATTCCCCTGTAACGGGCAGTAAATCCTTGCCTATAACCTTGATTCCCAGTTTTCTTATATGCTCTTCAAAAAACGGTTCCAGTTCCTCTATAACATATAATACTTTTACTTTTTCGGAAAACTCTTTAATTAACTTGTCCGGAAGTGGATAAATCATTCCGAGCTTGAGATATGAGACATCACCGAAGGCTTCTCTTGCATACTGGTAGGCAATTCCGCTGGTTATTACACCGATATCCGTGCTTCCCCATTCAATCCTGTTTAGAGGAGTTGTATTGGAGAACTCGGCCAAAGCAGCCATTCTGCTTTCTACCGCAACATGTCTTTTACGCGCCATTGCAGGCATCATGACATATTTTTCGGGATCCTTTTTGTATTCCTTAAGCGGTACATCCTCTCTTTCACCGATTTCAACAACACTCTGTGAATGGGATATCCTAGTCGAAAGTCTGAAAATAACCGGAGTATCAAATTTTTCGCTTATTTCAAAAGCCGCCTTCACATATTCTTTACACTCTCTACTGTCGGCAGGCTCAACCATGGGCACTTTTGCAGCTTTTGCATACATTCTGCTGTCCTGTTCGTTTTGAGAGCTATGCATTCCCGGATCATCCGCAACCATGATAACCAGTCCTGCATTAACTCCGGTGTAGGATACGGTGAACAAAGGATCGGCCGCCACATTAAGTCCGACATGCTTCATCGAACAAATTGCTCTTCCACCGGCAATTGCCGAGCCTATAGCTACTTCCAGAGCAACTTTTTCATTCGGTGACCATTCACAATACACTTCGTCGTATTTTGCTATACTTTCCGTTATTTCGGTACTTGGCGTTCCAGGGTAAGCCGTTGCCACTCTGACTCCTGCTTCATAAGCTCCTCTGGCTACCGCCTCGTTTCCGAGCATTAGTTTTTTCATCAACAATCCCCCATCTAACCATAAATAATGGAATAATATTATTTCTATCTTATCACATAATTCAAGCATATTAAACCCTTTTATTATTATCTTTTATTGACGGATTATTGTCAATTATTAATTGCTTTCAAAAAAGGCTGTAAACAGCCTGCAGTCCAAAAGTGAAAACCTTTAAAATCGGAAAATAGATCCATTGCCCCGCCATAAAAAGCAAAGCAGCCGAAAAGTAATCTTCGGCTGCTTTTTCAATATACAAATTAAATTCTATTTTATGTTAATTCTATTTAATTCTATTTTATGTTAAGATATTTCCTTTTATGAGGCCAATTTCTGCTTACTGTCTTCCTCACCGTATATCATGTTAATATGCGCATTTGGAAGCTTTGCCGTAAAGAGGCTTACCACAGGTACCACTATAAGAGATATGAGCATGGCTGCCGCTCCCACATTCGGTGCATTCTTTAAACCAAAAATCATTGAACCTCCCACGGAGCATAAGAACCCAACTATCATACCCGTCCACGCTCCCGCCTTTGTAGTACCTTTCCAGTACAGGCCGTACAAGAAAGGAGCAAGGAATGAACCTGCAACAGTTCCCCAGGACAATGACATAAGTGTCAAAATGGAGCTGGGTCTTACACCGACGACGAAGGAAAATGCCACAAACAAAGCACAAAGTATTCTCATAAGAACCATGACCTTTTCACTCTTCATCTTCGGGAAAAATACTCCCTTTACAAGGTCCATGGAAATTGCCGAACTTGATACAAGCACCAGTGAAGAAAGAGTTGACATCGAAGCCGAAAGCACCAGAATAATTACAATACCCATCAAATAATCCGGCAATGCCTTTTCAAGCATGGTAGGTACAATCCTGTCAAGATCTCCGCCTATTTCATCCAGTGTAACAAAGAGCCTCCCAAAGACACCTATGAAATAAGCTCCGCCGGATATCAATGTTGCGAAAATCGTCGAAACAATAGTAGCCTTCTTTATGGAATCATCGTCTTTTACCGCATAAAATTTATGAATCATCTGAGGTAATCCCCAAGTGCCAAGGCTCGTAAGTATAACCAAAGAAAGAAGGCTTAAAGGCTGCGGTCCGAAAGGCTTGACCAGCCCTTCTCCCACGTCCGGAATTTGTGAAAGCCTCGACAGTCCTTCGGCAATTCCTCCTACATTTTCGTGATTTACAACAAAGGCTACCATTAAAATAATTCCGAGTATCATTATAATGCCCTGTATTAAATCATTAATTGCAGTGGCAACATATCCTCCAAGCAAAAGATATATTCCCGTCAAGGCTGCCATTATCAGCATAATTGCCTCAAAAGAAATCGTAATTCCAAAAGTTGCACCCAAAGGCTCTGCAATTGTTTTTTCAATTAAATAGCTCAATCCCTGGTAAACCGATGCCGAATAAGGAACAAGGAATACGAAGATAATGATTGACGAAACTATTTTCAAACCCTTGCTGTCATATCTTTTTTCAAAGAAATCGGGCATTGTTGAGACGTTTAAATCATGCGTCATCTTACGGGTTCTCTTTGCAAGGACAAGCCAGGAGAGAAGACAACCTAAAACTGCATTTGCGATTCCAATCCAAACGGCAGAAATTCCAAAATTCCATCCGTTTTTTCCGGCATAGCCTATGAAAATAACCGCTGAAAAATATGTTGTACCATAGGCAAAAGCCGAAATCCACGGTCCCATTTTTCTTCCACCCAATAAAAAGTCCTGTTCGTTATTTATTTTTTTCCGGCTGTAAATTCCGACGCCGATCATAACGGCAACGAAGAGAGCAAGAAACAAGAATTTCATAAACATATTCCTACCATCCTCCAAAAAAATCAAATTTCACTACCTGCCATCCTGCCATACTACTGTGATTCACTTTTATTGTACAATAAAGGGCAAAAAAAATAAAGAAGAATTTTAAACTTCTTTATTTTTTTACATAACATATTAATATTTTCACACTTATTATTTTAAAGCCTCCAAAATTGATTTTTCTATATTCTTAAGCTTTGCCATCAACTCATCAAGTTCAAGATCGGTTTTATCCTGCTTTAAGTCCGACTTTAATATATAGGACAACTCTTCCACTTCTTCTTTAATATTTTCAAGCTTTTCAACCACCTGAAGTATCCTGAAGGAATTGTCAGGTCTTACTTTTTCGTCAATTGCAATTACATTGTGTGCATTTAATATAAAGCTTTCCCCTCTGGAAGGTATCACCGTTTCAATATTGAATCTTCTGTTAATTTCTTCTGAAAACTCAATCATCGCATCTTCTTCGCCATGCACTATAAAAATTTTTTTCGGCTTTCTGTTAAACCTTTCGATCCATTTTAAAAGCCCTTCTTTATCCGCATGACCGGAAAAGCCTTCAATCATCTCTATTCTGGCTTCCACGGAAATCTCTTCGCCAAACAGTCTTACTTTTTTCGCTCCGTCCAAAAGCCTTCTTCCCAATGTACCTTCCGCCTGATACCCTACAAAAATTATCGTGCTGTCTTTTCTCCAAAGGTTATGTTTTAGATGATGTCTGATTCTTCCCGCCTCGCACATGCCACTGGCGGCAATTATTATCGAGCTTTCCTTCCTCTCATTCAATGCCTTTGACTCCTCTGCCGTCCGGGTAAACTGAAGCCCCGGAAAATCCAGAGGATTGTCACCGTTTTCAATATATTCCCTTGCTTCCTCATCATAACAGTCCAGATTATTTCTAAACACCTCTGTCGCAGATATGGCCATAGGGCTGTCAATATAAACCGGCGTGGCAAACAGCATTTTCAATTTTTCATCGTATACTTCCTTCTTTTTATTCAGCTCATATATGAGTTCCTGGGTTCTTCCCACCGCAAAAGAAGGTATGATGACATTTCCACCTTTTTCAATTGTACTGTTTATCAAATTGAGGAAATACTCCGCTTTGTCCACTCGTTCATTGTGCAGTCTGTTTCCGTAAGTTGACTCAATTACAAGATAATCCGCACTTTCAATTATCGAAGGGTCTCTCAATATTGGAATGTCCTTGTTTCCCAAATCTCCTGAAAATACAATTTTTATCTCTTCGCCTCTCTCGTTAATCCACATTTCAATAATGGCAGAGCCCAGGATATGTCCGGCATCTCTAAATCTTACCCTTATTTCGTCATTTATTTTTATTACTTCATTGTAGGAAACTTTTCTGAAAAGCTCCAAACAATTCACCGCATCCTGATATGTATACAAAGGCTCAACCGGCGGCTTTCCCGCACGCAATCTTTTTCTGTTCGTCCATTCATTTTCATACTCCTGAATATGACCGCTGTCGGGAAGCATAATGGCACAAAGTTCTACCGTAGCCTTTGTGGCAATTATCTGTCCCCTGAACCCTTTGATATAAATTCTCGGAATTCTTCCGCTGTGGTCTATATGCGCATGGGTAAGAAAAATATAATCAAGTTCTTCAACATTAAAAGGAAATTCCTCTTCATTTAACGCATTGTTCTTGGAATATCCCTGAAACATGCCGCAATCGACAAGAAATTTAGTAGACGCCGTCTCCACAAAAAAACATGAGCCGGTAACCGTTTTTGCAGCACCTAAAAAGGTTATCTTCATTTTACACCTCACAAATTTTTTATTTATTCCATACTTGAATTATTCTACACACGAACATTTTTACCTTTTAAAAAATTGAATTTTTACAAATTTTCTTATTTTTCAAAAGATTAATTTAACGATTCAATAATTTCTTTTGTTTTCTCACAAAAGATATTCATTTCTTCATCAGAACCGATACTGACACGAAGGAAATTGTCAATTCTCGGGCTGTTAAAATGCCGAACCAGGATATTGTTTTCTTTATACTTCTCAAACAACAGCCTGCCGTTTATTTTTGGATGACTTATAAAAATGAAGTTGGCCTTTGACTCAATCACTTTAAAACCCATGGAAGACAGCTTCTTTGAAACCCACTCCCTGGTGTTGATTATCTTATCTCTGATTTCACAAAAATACTCATGATCCTTTATGGCTTCTTCCGCACCAATAAGGGCAAGTCTGTCCAGAGTATATGAGTTTATGGAATTCTTTACACGATCCAAACCCTCTATCAACTGTTCGCTTCCCAAAGCAAAACCCACACGAAGACCTGCCAGGGCCCTGGATTTTGACAGTGTCTGAATAACCAAAAGATTTTCAAATTCCTTTATCAACGGTACAGATGACCGGGCTCCGAAATCAACATATGCTTCGTCAATAATAACGACTTTGTCATCATTCTTTTCAAGTATTTTTCTTATGCTTTGAAGCGGAAGAGCTTTGCCGGTCGGGGCATTCGGGTTTGCCAGTATTATTCCGTCGTTTTCGGTGAAAAACTCTTCCACAGGGACGTTAAATTCATCATCCAAGGGAATCAACCTGTAGTTTACGGAAAACATCGAGGAATAAACCTCATAAAAGCTATAGGTTATATCCGGAAAAATAATAGTGTCTCCGGGATTGAAAAACGCCATAAACGAAAAAGCCAAAAGTTCATCAGAGCCGTTACCCACAAAAACTTCCGAAGCTTTAATCCCGTAATACTTAGCCAAAGTATTCCTCAAGCTTTCACAAGCCGGATCCGGGTATAACCTCAGGCTTTCATTTACCGCCGCTGAAATTGCCTTTAAAACTTTTTCCGAAGGCGGATACGGATTTTCATTGGTATTCAGTTTTATGTACTTTTTGTCCTTTGGCTGCTCTCCCGGAACATATGGACTTATTTTTTTAACTATATTACTCCAATATTTGCTCATAAATAAAAACCCCTTAAACCAATTTTACTCATTTTCTCAAACTTTAACACACACATCATATGCTCAAAAATTTTGCAACCCCAAAACATTTATATTGCAAATCAGAATGTAAATTCACACTCTCAGTATTATATCACAGGTTCCAATTAGGTTAATATCCCATAATCAAAAAATCTGATTTACCAAAAAAGCCTCCCGCCATAAAGGCAGGAAGCCTTTTATAAATCTCTTTATTAATCTATTAATCTCATACATATAAATATCAGCAAATGGCTTCAACCAACAATTTTACGGCATTATTAATATCCGACATGCTGGCGGTCTCTACCGGACTGTGAACATACCTCACCGGTATGGATATCGCACCCGAAGGTATTCCTCCCGCCGTCAAATGTATTGAGCCCGGGTCGCTCCCTCCTGCTTCAAGTATTTCCAACTGATAAGGAATATTATTCCTTTTTGCTGACTCTTCCAAAAGTTTTCTTACCTCCGGATGACAAATGACGGAACGATCCTTTACTTTAATTGCAGGCCCGCCGCCGCACTTAACCTCCATAGGATGCGATTCCGGTGTGTCTCCCGTCATTGTAACATCCACAGCTATGGCTATATCAGGCTTTATACTGAAAGCCGCGGTTTTTGCTCCTCTCAAACCGACCTCTTCCTGAACCGTAAACACAAAATATATTTCATTATCCGTCTTTTTCAACTCTTTTATCGCCTTTACAACCACCGCACAGCCGCTTCTGTTGTCCAATGCCTTCGATATCACGGTATCCCCCTGAAGCACCGCATCTCCGACAAAGCAGGCGACATCTCCGATATTTACCATCTTCAGGGCTTCCTCTCTGCTTCTTGCTCCAATATCTATATACATTTTGGAAAGCTGGAGATTCTTCATATCCTCAAGTTTTTCCTCGTAATAAACAGCTCCGACAACTCCGTTTTTAAACTTCACCCTCTGACCTATACAGTCATAGCGGCTGACCCCTCCGACGGCAGAAAACCTTAAAAAGCCCTTGTCGTCTATATATGTAACCATTACGCCAATCTCATCCATATGAGCCGCCACCATGATTTTTTTGCCCTTGCCTTTTTTGACGGCAATAAGGTTTCCCAAAGTATCAACTTTTATTTCGTCAACACATTCTTTAATTTCCTCAATTATAGCTTCCCTTATTTCTTCTTCGTTTCCGGATACTCCAACGATTCCTGTAAACTTTTTGAGCAAGTCAAACATATCCTCTTCCTCCATTTTTCTGTGATTTACGTAATTTTAGTTCATTTTACTTCACATTGTGCAATTTAAAACTTTCAATTAAGCTCTCATTGTTGTCAAACTCCTCCAGCACAGCTTTTACGAGATTCAAGCAACTTTCATAGTCTCTTCGGTTCATTACCGACACAGGGGAATGTATATACCTGCAGGGAACAGATACCGATGCCACCACAACTCCCTCACGGGTTAACTGTATCTTTCCGGCATCATTTCCGCCGGTTGCGGTTTGCTTGTACTGGACCGGTATGTTTTTATCTTTCGCCGTCTTGTACATAAAGTCAACCAGCTTTTTATTGGAATAGGAAGTTCTGTCCATTATAGTTAGTGCCGCTCCATTTCCCATTACCGTTGAATACTCATGTTCGCGGGCTCCCGGCACATCAGAGCAGGTGGTTCCTTCAACAACAATTGCAATATCAGGATTTACCCTGAACGCAGCAACGCCTGCGCCTCTTAATCCTATCTCCTCCTGAACGGTAAAGCATACATACAAATCAAATCCATACCTCTCTTTCAATATTTCAAGAAGTATGGCACAACCGACACGGTCATCCAAAGCCTTTGCCTTTATACAGCCGTCACCAAACTCAGTATACATGCTGTAAAAGGCTATGTATTCACCTAAAGGAGCAAGTTTTTCGGCTTCTTCCTTTTTTTCGGCACCTATGTCTATATACATGTTTTTCAGCTTGATATTATTTCCCCTTTCAGCCTTTTCCTGCAGATGAATGGGCTTTGAACCTATAACACCGGGAATCCGCTTTTCCCCGACCAAAACCCTCTTTCCCGGAAGTATTCTCTCATCTATTCCACCAATACTTGCAAATTTGATCAGACCGTCATCATACCCCGTTACCATAAATCCGACCTCGTCCATGTGGGCGGACAACATTACGCGGTATTTTGAGGATCCGCCTTTTTTATAGCAAATCAAATTTCCCATTGAGTCCTCGGTTATGCTGTCTGCATACTTTTGCGCCTCTTCTTTTATAAATTTTCTTACCTCATCCTCATTTCCGGATACCCCGTTTAACTCCGTCAATTCTTTTATCAGCACAGTCCTTCCTCCATTTCGTTTCCTGTCATTGAAATAAATCTTGCAATCAGTCTTCCGGTATTTTTTATATCATCTATGCTTAAAGTTTCTATTACCGTATGCATGTACTTTAGAGGAATTGAAACCAAAAGCGTCGGAATTCCCTCTCTTGAAACCTGTACGGCCCAAGCCTCGGTACCGGTGTCCCCGGGCTCCACATCTATCTGGTAAGGTATATTTTCCTCTTTGGCAAGCTCAATCATCTTTTTTGTGTATTTTCTATGAAGATTCGGACCGACGGCGACAGCCGGACCTTTACCTACAGGAAACACCGATTCCTTCGGTGTGCCGGGTATCTGGCCGTGGCAGACATCAATCACTATTGCCAAATCCGGGTTTATATTATAGGCGGCAATATTGGCTCCCCTAAGCCCCACTTCTTCCTGAACCGTAGCCACAAACCATACATCATCTTTGTGATTGAGCAAAGTCAAATTTTCCATTATGTCCAGCAAAGCAACAACTCCCGCCCGGTTGTCCAGAGACTTTGAACTAAATCTGTTGTTCTGAAGGACTAACGGCTCGACCTTAAAAGTCACAATATCTCCCACAGATACATATTTTCTCACTTCTTCTGCAGAAAGCCCCGTATCTATAACCAAGTCCTCCATCTTAACCGCCTTTTTTATCTCTTCCGGAGTCAAAAGGTGCGGAGGCTTTGCGCCTATAATGCCATATATCTCTTTCTTTCCATGAATTACAACTTCCTGGGCCAGAAGGACCTTGCTGTCCACACCCCCAATATTTGAGACAGTGATAAACCCCTTTTCGTCAATACTTTTTACCATCAAACCTATTTCGTCAAGATGGGCTGTAACCATAATCCTTCTGCCTCCGGAACCGCCTATGCCCTTTTTTATCCCGATAACATTGTAGAATTCATCTATTTCCACACTGTCACAGTATTTTTCAAACAGCTTTGCAATGTACCCGGAAAGCTTGTCTTCCTGCCCGGATACCCCGGGATATGTACTTAAATCCTTTAATATATTTATATAGTCCATGTATTCACCCCGCCAAGTCTTAGAATAATTCTGAATAAATTTTATTTAACCATAATAATTTAATTTAACCATACTCTATAAATTATAACAAATAAACCGTGATTTATTTATTATTTAAACTGTTAAATTTTATAATGCATTGTCTTATTTGAACAATCCTTTAAATACCTTTAGGCACCCATAAAACAATTTACGGTACGGTTGGTCTTATCCTAATCTTTTCCCCATAAGTTTTCAGTACTACGGCCCCGGATATATCGGTTCTTAAGACATATATACCCTTTGATTCCATACGCTGAAGAACTTCTTCGGAAGGATGCCCGAAATTGTTTTTACCCACGCTTATAACAGCCACATCGGGAGTAACACTGTCCAAAAATTCCTCCGTGGAAGATGTAGAAGAGCCATGGTGCGCCACTTTCAACACATCCGCATCGAGATTTACCTCATCCTCACAAAGCAGCCTTTCGGCCTCTTTTTCAATATCTCCCGTAAACAGTATGCTCACATCTTTGAAATTGAGTTTTAACACCAAAGAACTGTTGTTTATGCCGGACTCATTGAAATAAATCCCTTCCCTTGGATGCAAAACCTCAATATACGTTTTTTTGTCAAGGGTAATTACATCGTCCTTTTCACACTTTTCCACCGAAATTTTTCTTTTTCGGGCAATTTCAATTGCATCCAGCAGTCCTTCATCAGTATCAACGTCGGGAATTATAAGAGTTCTCACCTTGAAGTTTTCAAGTACGGGCAAAAGCCCTTTATAATGGTCGTCATGTCCATGGCTTACAACCACCAGGTCAATTTCTGTCACACCATAATCCAATAAAAACGGTACAACAGCGTTTTCTCCAGCACTTTCCGGACCACCGTCAATCAAAATAGTCTTGCCGCTGCATGTTCTGATAAAAGCACCATCCCCCTGCCCAACGTCCAAAAACACCACTTCCATTCCTTTAGGCCAGAGGAAGCTAACCGCTATCAACGCTACAGATACAGCCCCTGCCAATACGCAATACTTTAAGTTTAGTTTTACCTTGTATTTAGGCTTGTACCAAAATAAAAACAATATAAAAATATAATAAATTATCACTAAAACAACAGAAGGCGTTGAAACGGTTATAACCGAATAAGGCAGCTCTGCCGTCGTTTTTGTGACAAAGAGCACAAAACTTAAAAGAGCGTTGTTGCAATAACCTATCAATACGGAGAAGATTATATGTATTTGTCCCAAAACAGCCATCAAGGACCCCATAATTGTAATAAATTCCACTACTGGTGCAACTATGAGGTTTGACAAAACCGATATAAGAGATATTTTATTAAAATAAAACACCGTTATCGGCAATACTCCTATTTGAGCCGCCAGTGTAGACGCCAGCACATCGGTTATAAATTCCGGAAGAAAGCCGAAATTTAACATGTTTTTTAAATTGGTATAGAACAAAACCAGTGAAATTGTTGCTGCAAAGGACAATTGAAACCCTATGTTAAAAAGGTTTCCGGGATTTAATAAAAGAAGCAGAATTGCAGCAAAGGCAATGCTGGTAAAAATATCCGTCTCCCTTTTTAAAATCTGCCCCACGAGGATAACTATCGCCATTATTACCGCACGCAGGACTGACGGTTCAAATCCTGTAATAAAGGTAAACAACAAGAGGATACCAATGATTATAATGTTGTAGATGTTTTGCCTAAACCTAAGTTTTTTAAATATAAAGACAAGAGGAAGCATGATAAAAGCAACGTTTGCTCCTGAGACCGCCATTAAATGAGTCAGCCCGGAATTGCTGAAAGCTTCTTCCACTTCCTCGGAAAGTCCTTCCCTGTAGCCTATCAACATGCCGCTAAGTAGTCCCGCCTGCTGAGGCGGAAGGCTCTGGTTTATTACATTTACAATCCTTTCTCTTATACTTAGGCCTGCTTTGACAAATATATTGCCTTTTACGTTTTTCTGCGGGTATATATTTCTGCCGACAACAAAAACAGTGGCGGAAATCCCGGAGTGGTTGAGATACTTCCTGTAATCAAATCCCCCGGGATTGGTTCTGCCTTTAGGAATACTTATTTTACCCGATATTTTTATTTCCCTTCCATATTCAAAAAGCGGAACTTCATCGCTTTTCTGCACGGAAAGTAAAATTTTTCCCCGAATCTTCTTTTCCTGGTTTGAATCCTCTTTTAGCCGAATTTCCTCCGTCTTTAGTACATATCTGATTGTTGACCCTTTAATTTCCGGCGCCGAATCAATATATCCCCTTATTACAACATTTTTCCCGGCAAACTCTTCAAATTTATGAAGGTTCCGGTTGTAGCCGTATAAGTAATATACCGCACCAATAAAGTAAAACAGAACAATTCCGCCAACTATAAATTTGGCGTTATCCTTGTTCTTTAATAGAATAAACGCAATAACACCAATTACCACACAGGACAAAAAAGCAAACAAGTATGAATGGGTTAAATTGGTGCATAAAATTCCGGCCATAAGAGACAGACTAAAACAAACCAGCGGTCTTTTCATTCTGCACTTTAAAAAGCTCCTTCGAGTAAGGAGCTTTTCTCGTAAATTCCCCTTAAATTATATTTTTAGTTAAATTCATTTAATTTAAAACTCTTCTCGCGGTCATATAAGTGTTGGCATAAAACCCGCTCGTAAGGTCACTTATAACAACACTCTTCTTGCCGCTTCCCGATGATGCATGAATAAACTTTCCATCTCCTATGTATATGCCGGAATGGTTAATATAATTATGTCCTCCGTCGGTATCGAAAAATACGAGGTCGCCGGGCAGCAATTGATCCTTGGAAACCCATGTACCCTGCTTTGCCTGACTTGCGGCAACCCTTTCAAGATTAATACCAAAATTGCTGAACACATATTTTACAAAACCGGAACAGTCAAATCCCTGAGAAGGCGAATTTCCTCCATATACATATTTGACTCCTAAAAATTTCTTGGCATATTCAACAACCTGCTGTCTCACATCGGACACATCGCTGTTATTTGAAGCTGCCGGAGCTGAATTTTCAGAAAGTCCTCCTCTTGAAGCAATGGTAGTATTGACATTCACATATGTACCTGAAACCCAACCTGTAGAACCGTTTGCCAGCTTGATTTGATACCAGCCGGACTCTTCTTTTATTATATTTACCTTTGCGCCGTTTGAAAGCTGATTAATAATACTATAGGAAGTACCCGGTCCCTGCCTTACATTCAGAGCCGAAGCTTTCACAATTCCTGTTTTTACAACGGTATTTTCAGTGTTTTCTCCGGATGCAGCATTTTGAGCAGGTTTTTGAATGGTTTTATCGACCACTTGACTGGAAGAATTGTTGACAGCAGAATTATTTGTAGAAGAATTGGTTGAAGAATTACCGGTAGAACCTTTATTCAAAGTCGCCAATATCGTTTCATCCGTCACAGTCAGTTTTGGTGTCTCCGTTACTTTAACATAAGAACCGTAAACCCATCCTGTCTTGCCATTGTACGAAATTTTATACCAACCGTTTGAAGTTTCTATTATATCAACCTTGGTTCCATTTGGAATTTGGTCTATGATTTTCGTCGAAGTGCTGGGATTTTCACGCATATTAAGCATGCTTGCAGTAGTTACTCCCGTTTTGTTCTGCTGTGCAAAAGAAGTACATGTCCATAAAGAAACAGACAAAGCCGAAGCAGTTATGTACATGAAAACCTTGTTAAACTTTAACATCCTTTATCCTCCGTTCCTTTTCTTTCCTATTCCTTTTGCAAAACCAAATGACTTTAAACAACGCTCCACATAAACTTCATACAAAAAACACATGGTAAATTTTATACAACCACAAATATTATATATTTCTAATTTCCATTTGTCAAATTGCCGGGTCGCAAATTTGTCAACCGGATTGTTTGCCCGATCGAAACAAAAAGTATCTTTTGTAATATTTATCGACAATTTTCGCTGATATTTTAACCCGTCGGCAAAAAACATATGGACATTGAGTCAATATCTAATTTATATTTCTCTGCACATTATCACTATGCTCTTGCATTTACTCACAGAATCCCTATCTTTGCTTATCTTTTTCACTTCTCTAAAACTCTGCTGCTTCCAAAAACTCATTCCTTTGAAGTTTTCTTCTGCCACCGAAAGATACACTCTCTTTACATTGCAACATTCCTTTACATGCCGGATAAACAGATTTACCGTCTTGCTTCCGTACCCTTTCCTCTGAAAGCCCGGGTCTATTATTATGGAATTAATCCATGCGGATAAATCCTTCTCACAATCTAACCAGCCTTTCAGAACGCCGATCATTTCACCTGATTTACGTATGTATATTCCGGCAAAGAAATCTTTAGATGAAGACTGACATTTAAAATATCTTTCCAGTATTTCCTTTAGAGTTATGGGCTTGTAAACACCCGTTGCAAGTGAAAAATCATCAATATTGTTGTACCATTTCAACAAATTCGGCAAATCATTTATTTTCAAGTCCCTAAGGTACAACTCTTCACCGTCAATATTCAAAGGATACATTCAGAACTCCTCAACAACTCATTTAGCACAAAATAACATCAAGTCATTATTTTATATATTTCTTCGCAATCCGCTAAAAATCCTTTTAAAATCATATTTTTTGCGATTTATACAACAAATTTTATATAAAATACATAAAAAGTCATTATTGTTTTTGTAGTATTTTCACCAAAAAACGAGACTTATTTTTTTTAATTATTGTTCAGTTTACCAATTACCTAAACCATATAGTTGTAATATACTAATAACGTACTTGGAAACTTTTTAACATACTTTTTCCTCTATACATTAATATACATTACCTGCGGCATTCTTTAAGCTGCAGTTTTTTGTATCAAACTTTAAGCAAGCTCCTAAATTATATATATAAAAAATTAATTAGATACCTTAAAGCACTAAATACCCAGGTATTAATAAACAAGGGGTTATCCCCCTTGCCCCCTTGATTTTTCCTCCCTTAAGAGTATACTTCCATACACTTTAAAGAATATTTATTTTTTCACCCTTAAGGGCTTTGTTTGTGTTTTTGACTGCGCACATTCTGCCGCACATGGTACAGGTGTCTTCATCTTCAGGCATCGAGCTTTTGCGGTATCTTTCCGCTTTTTCCCTGTCTATTGCAAGCTCAAACATCCTGTTCCAGTCAAGGTTTCTCCTTGCCTCGCTCATTTGGTAGTCCCATTCCCTTGCTCCTTTGATTCCTTTCGCTATATCTGCGGCATGGGCCGCAATTCTGGCTGCTATAATTCCTTCTTTCATGTCATCTATGTCAGGAAGCCTCAAATGCTCCGCGGGAGTGACATAACACAGAAAATCCGCACCGTTTGCAGCCGCAATGGCTCCTCCAATAGCACTGGTTATGTGGTCGTATCCCGGTGCAATGTCCGTGACAATCGGTCCTAAAACATAGAAAGGTGCACCGTGACAAAGCTTTTTTTCCAAAACCATGTTTGGGGCAATTTCATTTATGGCCATATGCCCCGGTCCTTCAATCATAACCTGTACGTTCTTCTCCCATGCTCTTTTGGTAAGCTCTCCCAAAACAATAAGTTCCTGTATTTGCGACGCATCGGTGGAATCATTTATGCTTCCCGGCCTTAATGCATCCCCAAGACTTATGGTGACATCATACTTTTCAAATATTTGAAGCAGCCTGTCATACTGCTCATAGAAGGGATTTTCATTTCCCGTAAGCTCCATCCATGCAAATATCAAAGAACCCCCTCTGGATACGATATTGGTAAGTCTGCCGTTTTCCTTAAATCTCTTTGCGGTCTCCCGGTTTATGCCGGCATGAATTGTCATAAAGTCCACACCGTCTTCGGCATGCTTTTCCACCACTTCGAAAAATTCTTCAGCGCTAATATCTTTAAGGTCTTTTTCATAAAACCCCACCGCGTCATATACCGGCACAGTACCTATCATTACAGGAGACATTTCCACAAGCTTTCGCCTAAACTCCCTTGTCTTTCCGTAGGAACTTAAATCCATTATCGCCTCGGCTTTAAGCTCAATTGCCTTTTTTGCCTTTTCCAACTCCATCTCAAAATTGCAGCAGTCCTTCGATATTCCGATATTAACATTGATTTTTGTTCTTAAACCTTCTCCTATTCCTTGAGGCTCAAGTTTTTTGTGGTTTTTATTGGCCGGTATGACCACTTTGCCTGATGCAACAAGCTCTCGCAACTTCTCAACATGCACCCCCTCTTTTTCGGCCACTATTCTCATTTCATCGGTTATTATTCCTTTTTTGGCTGCATCCATCTGAGTTGTATACATTTTATAAAACCCCTCTCGAAAATTTTGATTTTACTTTGGAAATTTTTTCTTCTATGTCATCCGCGCCCACAATCTCTGTAACCATGGCTATACACCGGGCTCCCCGGGCCAAAACCTCATCCATGTTGTGTTCCTTTATGCCACCTATGGCAACATAGGGAATATTTATGTTCTTCACAACATAGTCAAGGTACTCAAGCCCTACAGGTTCGCAGACATCCTCCTTTGTATATGTTCTGTAAAGAGGACCCACTCCTATATAATCAGCTCCGCGTCTTACCGCGTCTTCCGCCTGCGTTGGAGAATGGGTGGATATCCCGATAATCATCTCATCCCCCACAAGCTCTCTTACTTTTTCTATGGGAAGATCATCCTGACCTATATGTACTCCGTCGGCCTTTACCATCATTGCAATATCAATGTTGTCGTTTACGATAAATGTAACGCCCGAATCTAAGGTCATTTCCCTTATTTTTTTGCATTCGTTGTATTTTTCCAAAAGACTCTTCTTTTTTTCCCTGTATTGAATTATCTTTACCCCGGCCTTTATCATTTTCTCCACAACCTCAATATTACTGCGCCCTTTGGAGTGTTCTTCCGATGTAATACAATAAAGACCGGTTATTATTTCATTCAATCTGCCTTTCTTATTTTCGAAAGTCAAAACTTTAAAATATTCCTTCTCAATGCTGTACGTTTCAAACCTGCAACTTTCATAAAACTTGGAAAGGTCATTTTCATTCAAAACTTTAAGGCTTTCCTCCACAGTCCTCAAAGCTTCCTGAACCCGCTTGAAATTTGCCCGGGCAAGATCCAAAAGTGAGGCTTTTCGGTCAATATCCATCTCCATTGACGTTTTTAAACCCACATCATTCACCGAATCCCTGCTGCTTATAAGGTTTGGAACCAATCCTGCAATATTCTTTCTTACACTGTGTCTTAGTTCCTTAATCCTCTTTGAAAGCAGTCTGTCATTATAACAGAATCTTGCCAAATCCTCCAAAACCCTAAGCCCTTCCGATGTCCTGTTGACATTGGCATCCAGCACTCTGTAAAGATTGTCCAATCCCATCATCCTTCCTGACAATTCACATTTACGGTATTATCCGCATCATCCAAAAAGAAGCTTAAAATCAAGTCCGCCTGTTTTGCTGCTGCAATATTAACCCTGGGAGAAATGGGAGGTATGCCTTCTTTGACTCCGGTAACAAAATCCCCGACTATATAGAACCTGTCATGTACTTTTCGTATTCTTATTTCATCACTGTTTCCCCAACCGGCAAGTCCCGATGCACATACAAAAAATTTTCCCGACGAGGCAAAAGCCTCCGCCATCATGGTTTTGCACTCAACTTTATCAAAAGCCTCCACCACAGCGTCACAGTCATCAAACAGCTGCTTTGCATTATTTCTGTCTACTTTTTGCTGTATAGCCTCTATCATTACATCAGGGTTGATTCTTGCCAAATTCTCCTTTAGAGCCAAAACCTTGGGACGTCCCAACTGATCCAGGAAGAAAAACTGCCTGTTCAGATTAGATGGTTCCACCACGTCAAAATCCACTATTTTTAAATTTTTAAAACCGCTTCTCACCAGGTGCAATGCACAATTGGAACCAAGCCCTCCGGCCCCGGCGATTCCCACCTTTACTTTACCGAGCTTTTCAAGCTTTTCCCTGCCTAGATAAGACATAAGCCCAATTTCAAATTCATTCATAGCCGCCTCCCAAATTTCTGTACCACCTGTTATTCCATAAAGCTTTTTCTATATTGCGTTTCCATATTGCTGTTTTTTATATTGCCTGCCAGTCTTTAAACACCGGCTGATAACCTTTGCTGTATATCATTTGTCTCATCTCTTCAACACCGCGCCTGTCATTTACATCAAACTGTCCGTCACTTTTATCGCCAAGGGTGTGACCTCCGACCTCTGTACTTGACGCGGCAGACATTTTGGTAACTCCCAGACCAATAAGATTATTTCTAAGGCTCTCTCTTTCTCTTGTAGAAATTGCTATCCCGGCTCTTGGCATAAACAATCTGTAGGCTATCATTATCTGTACCAGATCCCTGTCTTCCACTTTGCAATCAGGTACAAAACTTCCACAGGGATGGGGCCTTATTCTTGGAAGGGACAAACCAATTTCCACATCCGGATACTTGTTTTGCAGGTAATCAGCGTGAAGTCCCGTGTAAAAAGCCTCCGTCCGCCAGTCATGAAGTCCCAGCAGGGCACCTATGTTTACATTCCTCATTGATGCCTTGCATGCCCTTTCAGGAGCATCAAGCCTGTATAAGTAGTTTCTTTTGGGACCTTTCAGGTGAAGAGCCTTGTATTTTTCTTCATCATATACCTCCTGATAGATGGTAAGACCGTCAACCCCCGCCTCTATCAGTTCGGCGTACTCGTTCTCCTCAAGAGGGTAAACCTCTATTGATATGGACCTGAAATACTTTTGAAGAATTTTAACGCAGTCCTTTATGTATTGAACAGGACTTTCCTTTCGGGACTCTCCCGTTAAAATCAGAATATGCCTAAGACCCGTGGATGAAATTGCATAAGCTTCTTTTTCAACCTCATCCAAAGTAAGTTTTCTTCGCTTTATATTGTTGGTTATGTTAAAACCACAGTAAATACATTGATTTACGCAGTAATTTGCAAGGTACATCGGCGTGTACAGGAATATGACCTTTCCGAAATTCTGCACCGTAATCCTGTTTGCCTTTTGAGCCAAGGGTTCAAGGTATTTTACAGCTTTTTTTGAAAGAAGCATGAGGAATTCCAGTTCCGAAAGCCGCCGGTCTTTGTTTATTATATTAATAATATCCCTGTCCGTTACTTGGTCGAAGAAATTTTCAAAATCAAAATTTTTGTACTCCAGATATCTTTCATAAAAGCTCATTGTTCATTCCCCATTCACCGTGCAAATAATTTTTTTATTTAACATAATTTATTAAACGAATAATTTAAGCAAGATTTCCTATCCGGCAAATAACTTCCTTTAATCCGTCAAACAGCTTTTTTATCCTGTCATCTTAAAAAACCCGTAAGAGGCGATGAAGCTTCCGCATATTCTTTTACCGGACCCAAACCGGAAAGATATGCCTTCCTTCCGGCTATCACCGCATTTGCAAAAGCTTCGGCCATAACCACCGGATCTCCCGCAGTGGCAATTGCGGTATTAACCAAAACAGCATCAGCCCCCAGTTCCATAGCTTCACAGGCATCAGAAGGCTTGCCTATACCGGCATCCACTATCACAGGAATATCAATTTCATCAATCAGAATTTTAATCATTTCCCTGGTTTTAAGTCCTTTATTGGTCCCTATCGGTGCTCCCAACGGCATCACGGCAGCCGCTCCGGCATCCTTAAGCCTTCTGGCATCCATAAGGTCCGGATTCATGTACGGAAGCACTATAAATCCTTCTTTTACCAATATCTCCGTTGCTTTTATGGTTTCCAGGTTGTCCGGAAGAAGATACCTATTGTCCGATATCACCTCAATTTTGATAAAATTGCCGCACCCGGAAGCTCTGGCAAGCCGTGCAATTCTTACAGCCTCTTCGGCATTTCTTGCTCCGGATGTATTTGGCATAAGAATACAGTCTTTGGGAATGTATCTTAGCATGTTCTCCTCATCAGAATCAAAGTCAATCCTTCTTAATGCCACAGTGACAACCTGAGCTCCTGACATCCTTACAACATCAGGTATTATCCTGTTTGCGGGAAATTTACCGGTACCGATGAAAAGCCTGCTGATAATTTCCCTGCCCCCAATAATCAATTTATCATCCATTTTTATCCACCCCCTACAAATCGCAGTACTTCAAGATTATCGTTTTCTTTCAAAACAACACTGTCCCACTTTTCCCTCGGAAGAACCTCATAGTTGTACTCAACAACTATGCTTTCCGGCTCAAGACCTTTGCTTTGGATCAAACCCACAAGTGTCGTCCCGTTATCCACTTCAGTCTGCTTGCCGTTTAACGTTATAAACATCCTGTCACCTCCCTGCTAAATAAAATTTCACGCAACCAATGAAATTTCATAGAACTAAAAAACGCTTATCCCGAAGGATAAGCGTCAATAAGCTAAAAAACAATATTTTCCGCTTCCCTCCGGCGGTACTAACCGCATCAGGTTCAAAGGGTTAAGAGACTTAAGTCTCTTTCTCAGCCACAATGGCACCCCTAGCGTGATGAACTATTTTTTTATTCATTATATATCAACGGCAATTAAGTTGTAAAGTCAAAATTGTCTATTTCATGAAAAATATGATTCAACAAAATATGATTCATCCAAAATTTCATCCCACAACTCATCTCTTCCCTGTCTTGTTTCTGAAGAAAAGGGAATTATTTTTACATCATCCTCAAGCTTCAGGATGCTGCGTATATCCGAAATCCTCTCTTTTATTTTTGTGCGTGGTATTTTGTCAAGTTTGGTAGCTACAACCACATAGGATTTTCTCATAGCTTTCAGCCATTCATGCATAAGCACGTCGTCAGAAGTCGGCGAATGCCTGATATCCACCAGCATGATTACTTTCTTCAGCTGTTTTCTTTCTATAAGATAAGTTTCAATTATATCTTTCCAGCCGGTCTTCATAGTTTTTGGCACCTTTGCAAAGCCATAGCCCGGAAGATCGACAAAATAAAGTTTGTCATCTATGTTGTAAAAATTTATAACCCTGGTTCTCCCCGGTGTTGCAGCAACTTTTGCAAGATTTTTTCTGTTCAGCATTGTATTTATGAGTGATGATTTTCCCACATTGGATCTTCCCACAAATGTAATCTCCGGTAAATCATTTTTCGGATACTGTTCCGGTCTTACAGCCGTAATCTCAAATCTCGCATTGTTTAAATTCAGATTCAGTTTCAACTTCATCACTCCCTAAATTTAACTTCTACATCGGAAATCGTAGCCCAAACGGTATTATAACATTTATCCGGAAAATATTTAAGTGCTTTCAAGATAACTTATATACTCACCAATCCCACTGTTAAAAATCCTGTTGATTTTATTTCCGAAAAAACTTTTATACCTCATGGCTGTAGTTTCACTGTCAAAAAGCACCACATCAATAGAAAGTCTTCTGTCTTTTTTGTGCCCAAGTTTATGCTCGCAAATTTTTAAAAGGTGCTTGAATTCATAGTCCGCCTGAGGAAGTGAATACCCGATAAAAACCCACTTTTCAGAATTTGTCAGCATATCCTCGGCCTTGTCCCATATGCTGGGAAAGGAATTTGTCCTAAAAGATTTCCTGTAACTTTGAGTTGCTATATGAGCAGAAACAATATCTCCGCATATAAAGCATCGGACATCCTCAAAAAAAACTTTGTCCGTTACTTTTTTCATTTCATCAAACAGCTTAAAATCAGATTTTTTAAACCCAACCTTCCTTATATTAGGCACCCGGGACACAGTATCATTTATCAATATTCTACAGTTGTCACAATAAAGCCAATTGCACGACCCGTGGACTTTCAGAATTTCAACTTTTCTTTTTCCATCCCTTTTTTCTTCAAAACGAAGGTCTTCCGTAAGGTACCTGCCACCATTGCAATAATCTATTATGGCCTTTGGAGCAATTGCAGAAATATATTTTTCAAGCACCGTATCCCAGTTTAGTACCAAAAAACCCGTATACTCAAGCCTATTTTCAATAAAAAACCTTATCAGCTTTTCTACCTCTTTGGAATATGTAAAGCTGTCTTCCAAAATTGTAAAAATCCTGTAAATTATCAGCCTCTTTAAAGCTTTAAGGTGAACAGGAGAATAGTTTATCCCCAGATGATGTTCTGAATTGGTGGATATATCTATGCAAGTAAGCAAATCGTCAAGCTGGGGGTATATGTCTTTTTCAAAACCAAAAACATCCCTCATAAAGCTTTCCAGTACAAGGGAAACACTGCGCTCAAAATTGCTATTTTCTTTGTACTTTGTCAGCAACGCAGGTATTTCAGATTGTATGGGCAATCCGGAATTTTTTGAAAAACCTGCACCAAGTATTAATGTCGTCTTCATGTCATTTCCTCATATCATCTTTTCTGATATAATAAATTATGTAATACAGTTTTATTCTTTCATAATAATGAAACATTTATTAAACTTAAATGACATCTTTACATAGAATTTTCTGTTGCCAATTCTTCTGCCTTTTTTCAATTGATTTTGTACATATTTTATGATAAAATTCATTATTATTGGTGGAGGTGATAAAAAAATATGCCATGGCAAACTTGGGTTTATTTGCTAGCCGTTGTTGCGATTCTTGGTGTTTCATTCTTTCTCCTTCTACGTTCTGCAGATAAAAAGCTTGAAGGTATAAAAGCAAAATCGAAAAAGAAAAAATGAAAATATTAAAATAAAGCTTAAGATAATGAAACTATATTCATTCACTGTTATCTTAAGCTTTATTTACATAATTCAGGAATAATCATACAGTCCTATTTCGCTGCGAACATATTGATATAAAACTTTTCTGATGGTATAATTTACTTATAAATATAGAAAACATAATACCAATAATCGTTGTTAATACATGGTTGATCTATGCAATTAGATTCATATAAAGTATTTTTTTCGGGGGGAGTATTTTATGGAATCAATTCAGCGCAACAAGCAGCTAATAAACAAATTCAACGAAATCCAGGAAGAAATCTTAAAAATCGGCTGGAACGGTATCATTCAAAAATATCATCCTGATATTAATTGCGACGATGAAAATTCCGAGAAAACTTTCAAAATGTACAAATGTATCTATGAAAACATGAGAAAACGCTTAATCGTCAATCCTTAATTCTCACTTTTATGGGCATCCTGGCAGTTATTTTTGACAGTTAGAAAATTTAAAGTCTGAAGGCAGAAAGACCAATTTTTCGTCATTGCCTTCAGACTTTATAATTTTAGGCTCGTCCCTTTTATTCTATTTCTTCAAATGTATTGTCTAAAATAGCATGTCCAAGACCCGCATCATTCGGTTTCAACTCAAATGTTACAGCTATTTTTGTACTGTACCGGACACCCTTTTTCAACTTGCCTCCAAACTTTTCAAGATATTCATCGGACGCTTCATGATATATGAATTCCAATCTGCCCAAAACCATTACCTTATACGGTCTGTTTTCGATCGGATGTATCATAAGAACTTCAATATCGGAAGGGTCTGCAATGAATTTTACTTCCCGTATTATAGAGTTTTTGACAGCATCATTATATACTTCTTCCATAACCGGTGTAAACGGAGCGGTGGGAAATTCCGGCTCGAATTCTTTACTGTAATCAACATTTCCAATTATATTTTCCATATAATTTTTTGCCCGATATAAATAGCTTTCTCTCATTTCATCAGTAAGTTGAATTTCAACATCAGTGCGTTTTAAAACTTGTGCAAGATTATCAAAATCTGTATTGTAATTTGCGATACACTCATAATCGTTATCACTTAAGCCGGGGTTTATATAAAATACGGGTTGCCTGTCTTTAGTATCTACAATAACCTTATATTCTTTTTTATCCCAGTAAACTTTATAGCCAAACGCTTCACTGATAGCACGATAAGGCAAATATGTCCGATCGTTTCTGATAACAGGTTTAGAGTCTAATTGAACGGTTTTTCTTTGGTTCTTTTCTATACTTCTAACAAGCATTACATCCTCGACATAATCCGGCAAAAATTCTATTTCTATGTCATCATAAGTAATTGTAACCTTTCTCAAGACGGCATCCCAATCAACCTTTGCTCCAAAGCTCTCTGCAACTGCACTAATCGGAACCATTGTTCTTCCAGCTTCACTTATGTAAGGCTTTGCATCCGGAAATTTCACTTCTCTGTCATCGACATATACCTTAAGTTCGCGCTGCATTGGTGTTGAAGCAAACGATATGTTGCATGCAAAACCCAAGATAAGAGCAAACAACGTGACAATAACCCCTGTCCTTCTAAATAGAAAATTCTTTTACATTTTGATTCCTCCCTTTTTTAAGGCAAATTGAACTTTCCATAAAACATCCCGTTCCGGAAAATCTGATATGTTGAACTGACCTTAATGCAACATACCATATTTAATGTGCATACTTCGATTAACAGTCCATACTATATAAAATATTACCACAAGATTCCTTATAATTGAAATAAAATTAACATAAAATTATGATAAAATCGGCCCGTCGGAAACTAATCCGGCTGAATTATTCCAAGCAAGCATCGATGGAAACGGGTTGCTAAACCGTTAACTCGGCTTATTTTACTGCTATAACAACAAATGCCTTTATGGTGTGCCTGGTTCCATAACTATCAGTAAAATAATAGTCTACAGGATTTATATCGACATCTGAGAAGTCCGTATACAATTCTTCAATCTCTTCTTTGGCAAAATAATGATGAGGAATGTTTTCTTCACCTTCAACGTTATTGATGAATGTATTCTTCTCAATTTCCGTCCCTTTGCCATAGTTCTCATCTTCTCTCGAAACATAATCAATAACCAAAATTTCGCCCAGCCTAAGAATTCTATACATCTCTTTTAAATTTTTACGCGCATCTTCAAAAGTGCCGTGTCCACTTGTCCATACACACATAATTGCATCCATCAAGTTATCGTCAACAGACAGATTTCTCATGTCAAGTTGTGCAAACTCAATATTTGTAAGGTTAAGTTTTTCCGCTTTTGCCCGGGTTACTTCTATTCCGGTCTCTGAAATATCCACAGCAAAAACCTGATATCCGTTTTGGGCAAGATATATTGTATGCCGCCCGGTACCACATCCCAAGTCCATTACTTTTTTGCATCCAAATCTCTTAAAAATATCTTTTTCCACTTTTACAGTAGGAAGTATTTCAGATTGGACTTCTCCTTGTTCTTTATAAATCCTATCCCATGTTCCCATTTGATGCTCATCATATTTCTCCTTTCCAATTAAAAAATTAGGAGGACAATTGCTAATTACCCGGGCAATAGTCCTCCTCTGTCATTCACCATGACTTAACCGTGTCAATTTGTTATACCGCTTTTCTCGTGTTTACTCTTTATTTGACGGTATCTCTTCAAATGTATTGTCTAAAATAATTTTATCAACTTCCATACTGCCAGCTGGTCTGTATAAAGTAAATATAACTGCTATATTCGTACTGTACCAAACACCTTTTTTAAGCTTACCTTCAAACTTTTCAAGATATTCATCGGATGCTTCATGATATATAAATTCCAGTCTGCCGACAACTATTACTTCTGTAGGTCCTAATGCAAAAACCTCTACCTCTTCAAGAACATCAACGCCAGAAGGATCCGCAATAAACTTCACTTCCCTTATTATTGAATTTTTTTACAGCATCATCATATACAGATTTCATAATTCCTGTAAATGGAGCATCCGGATAGTATGGAGCAAATTCTTTGCTATAATCCACATTTCCGATAACATTCTCAACATGTGATTTTGCTGTGGACAAGTAATCTTCTCTCTCTTCATCAGTAAGCTTAACTCTACCGCTGGCTCTTTTCAATTGCGGTATAAGATTTTCAAAATCTGTATTCAAATTAGCAACACATTGATAATAAGTATCGCTTAAAGCAGGATTTATAAAAAATACAGGCTGTTTATTCTTTGTATCAATAATAACTTTGTATTCGCTCGCATCCCAGTGAACTTTATAACCAAATGCTTCACCAATAACTCGCAAAGGCACAAACGTTCTGTCGTTTTTTATAACAGGCTTGGAGTCCATTGGAACAGATTTGCTTTGATTCTTTTTAAATCATTGATTACTACAATATTATCAGGATGAACAACAAGAAAATATATTTCTATATCATCATAAGTAATTGTAACCTTTTTCAGAATACCGTTCCAGTCAACATTTGCTCCGAAACTCTCTGTAACTGCGCGAATTGGAATCATAGTTCTTCCAAATTCACTTATGTAAGGTTTTGCATCTGTAAATTGCAATTCTTTATCATCGACATATATTTTGAGTTCGCGATGCACCGAGTTTGAAGCTAACGCCGTTTGGTTCGTAAAACCTATAATAAGAGTAAAAATAAAAACAGATAATACAGCAATAATCCCAATCTTCTTAAAAAAAATATTTTTTTTCATTTTAATCCTCCCTCTTTTCAGCATAATCAATTTTAGGTAAACTATTTTTTTGCAATCTTTTTTAATTTTTTGATAATGTCAGAATACTGTATAATTTTGCATATCGTTCCTACATTTCCTCACATCCTTTAACCATGTGCAAAACATCTCATTTTGCACAGCTTGGAATCAAACCAAACCTTTCAAATTAGTAACGTAACGAACATAGTTTATTTTCCAATTAACAACTTAAAGTTACATAAGTATATTACCATAAGATGCATAATAATCAAATTTAATTTTGATTTTTAATCTTTTACATTTAGTTTTTATAACGGAATGATACAGAGAATAGAATTTAAGAAGTAAATTGTACAATTTGTCGTAAATTCAAAAAGCGTATTGACATAAAGTATATGAAGACAAAAGGCAAAACTTTGTCCTATTTTATTGTAGGTACAAGAAAGGCAATTATTGTATATTAATAAAATTAGATTTACTGCCTATTTCAATTCATCACAAGTGCAACAGAAACAGAAGTGAAATTGCTAAAGGCATCATAGTTATTAAGTCTCATTTTGTTACATCTAGGATAAAAACTGGTTATAATAGATTTGATTATATAGATGATACTTAATTCTAATTCTTCATAGGTACGATACACACAGGTCCTGCAGGATATCAGTTAGATACAGATACTTGGGAGTTTCAATTCCTCATAGGTACGATACAAACGTGCATCAATTTGTCAGTTTCAATTCCTCATAGGTACGATACAAACTTGTACACAATTGTGAACAAAAAATAAATAGTTTTATGTTTCAATTCCTCATAGGTACGATACAAACCCCATAGAACCTGCATAATTCCTACTTTTTATTTTAATAACATATAAAACAAAAATAAAAAAAATCACTCAAACTATTCATAATCCTGCATTTAAAAGACATCAACAAACTTTGTCGATCTCCCGGGTTTTTTACACTACTCCACATCGACAAACCATAAACTTATAAATAAAATTACTCCCATCAACTCAGTTAATTCCCCGCATATCCCTATTATAACAAAAAGGGGAGGCAATTACCTCCCCTCTTTAGATTCTTATGTACATGCAGTCGGTCAATTCTTATAGCCGCATCCGCCAAAACCGCCGAAAATTCCCGGACACAAGCACAGAATAAACAAAATTATAATTATCAACCAAATAATGTCATTACCATAAAAGCAGCCAAAACCTCTATTCTCCTCCATACCTCTCATCCTTTCCTATTTTGTTTTGCTTCACGGTATCATAGTATTCAAACAATTAAAAAAGTGTTACACCGTTTTTTACTTCATAACAAAAAATTCCGGAAAAAAATAATAAGCAGAACAGGTAATAACCCATTCTGCCTTATAATCCTGGTGGAGCTAAGGGGGTTCGAACCCCTGACCTCTTGAATGCCATTCAAGCGCGCTCCCAACTGCGCTATAGCCCCAAAATATTAACAACAGCAATACATATTTTAATATATTTTTTCCCGTAATTCAATAGTCTTTTTTGGAAAAATAAAAAAACTTTAACCTTTATAATTAATCCACATATATATTTTCAGTGCTGTAGTCCACCAATTCTACCCTGCCGTCATTTTCGATAAAATTCACAATATTCGCCATCATACTGTCCGTATGTCCGGCCTCATTGGATACGCAGGATATCCCTATTATCGCATTTTTCCATTTGTCGTTGAACCCCACTTCCGCCACGGAAGCATTGAATCTCGACTTAACTCTTTCAACAATACTTTTTACAACCTGTCTCTTCTCTTTCAGCGAAAAAGCTTCATTAATATTTAAAATCACTCTGCAAACACCTACAACCATAAACATCACCTACAATAAAATTTTTATGTCCATGCCGCTCCTACTATTATAACACAAACTTTATGATTATAGAAAATTCATATAAAACTTGCTATAATAATTAAGTAATACTGAATAGGAGTAAGGAAAATGGCAAAGATTCTTGTAATAGACGATGAAAGTACCATTCTTCAGAACATTAAATTTCTTCTGGAAATTGACGGCAATGAAGTACTGACGGCTTCCAGCAGTACAGAAGGACTCAGGATTTTTACAGAAAACTGCAACTCCATCGATGTTGTCATTACCGACATGAAAATGCCAAAGCTGTCCGGCATGGACATTCTAAGAGAAATTAAAAAAATCACGCCTCATATGGCCGTAATCATCCTTACGGGGCACGGTGACTTGGACAATGCAATTCTTGCAATGAAAGAAGGAGCTTTTGAATATCTCAGAAAACCGGTCACAGCCCAGGATTTATCAATAGCTATAAATAACGCCATAAACAGAAAGAAACTTCTCATGGAAAATGAAAGAATGACCCAGGAATTGCTGGCTCACAGAAACTATTTACAAGGTCTTCATGATTCTGCGGCAAAAATACTGCTCAACATGCTGCCAAAAAACCTGCCGGATATAGAGGGCTTCAACTTTGCCGTGGACTACAAAAGCTGTGACGGTGTCGGCGGTGACATGTACGATGTGTGTGATATAGGAGATTATATATGTTTTTATGTTTTTGACGTATCCCATCATGGCATTCTTGCCGCCGTTATTTCAATAATAATAAAAAGTTTTCTTCAAAATATAGAATACAACTATCGTCAGGGAATCAACAAGAGAAGATTTCCTGAAATAGTTTTGGATTTGAATCTGGAACTTCTGTCCAATACGGCGCAAAATGTGTTTGCCTCCTTGTTTTTAGGCTTTATTGATAAAAACAGCAAAAAGCTCTATACTGTATCGGCCGGCCATATTCCACAGTACATAATGAAAGAAAACGGATTGGTGCCGTTGGAATCAACAGGACCTATTCTTGGAGTCTTTGAAGATTCAACCTACAAATGTGCTGTAAACCAGTTGGAACCCGGAGACAAAGTATTGCTTTTCACAGACGGCATTATTGAAAGTCCTTCGGATTCAAGTGATGAAAGTTCTGACGGCAATCAAATTTTCGGCTATGAAAACATGGTTAAAGTTCTCGAAAGCTGCAAAAATGAACCTATTTCAACTACCATTGATAAAATAATGAAAGCCGTAAAAGATTTCTCGGGCAATAGGTGTACTGATGACATGACGATATTAGGTGTTGAAGTCTTAAAAGAGAATTGAAATTTTGGAGGTCAACTGGAGGTCAAAATGAGGAAAAATCTGCACATTAATGAGAATCTTCCGGAAGACATATTGGAAAGCATCGTTATTAGCTCAACGGAATATGCCATTATCGCTACTGACATCCACAACAGGATAATTATCTGGAACAAGGGTGCTGAACTCATTTACGGCTACTCAAAGGAAGAAATGCTGGGAAAGCAGTTTCCTCCCGACCTTCACAGAAAAGGTTTGCCAAACAATGAATTTCTTTTCGTACCCAACAATGAAACAAAATCGCGCCTGATAGACCAAACAATGTATGCCAAAAGAAAAGACGGAACTTTTATCCCCATTTCCATTACCTCAACCCCCAGAGTCAACAAAAACAACAAAACACTGGGCTTATTGATTCTTACCAGAGATATTACAAGATACAAGCTTTTGGACCAATTCAACAGTGTACTGATTGAAATCACACATCTTATAAATTCATCATCCTCCATAGACCAGATGTGTTCCGAGGTATGCAATGCCATAAGCAGCTTCCTCGGCTTGCCGGCGGTATTTATTTGTCTTTTTGACCGTCCTGGCAACTTTTTTTACATAAATGCAATGACTGGTTTGTGCAAAAACTGCACCGGACACACCTGCGGCTACCATACCTGCGCCAAAGATGTGGCGGAAAACATAAAAGGCTGCTTCAAAACTTACACACAGCTTACAATAAACCACTCTCCCCTTTCGGAACATGCCATCTATGAATACATGGAAGCACATTTACCCGGCAGAGGTGAAAACTTCATAATTCACATTCCTCTGATATCGGACGTTTCAATCATGGGAATACTTCACATTGTTGTTTCTGAACCTCAGAAAACCTTTCTTCTCAAAGAAAGCCAAATCTTAAGCCTTGTTGCCAATGAAATAACAACAGGGATTCAGCGAAAACGCTTGATAGAAGAAATAAAGGAATATGCCGACAATCTTGAAAAAATGGTAAAGGAGAGGACCCGTGAGCTGCGCGAAAAAGACGCACAGCTGGTACAGTCGGAAAAACTTGCCACTCTGGGGGAAATGGCCACCGGTATAGCTCATGAAATAAATCAGCCTTTGGGAAGTATAAGTCTGATTACCCAGGGGCTTATTCTGGCAAAAAAGCGGAATAAACTGACCGATGAAATGTTGCTCGAAAAGCTCAACGCCATTATAGAGCAGGTGGATCGTATTGATAAAATAATCGGACACCTTCGCACCTTTGCAAGGCAATCCGACCAAACTAAAACACCGGTAAACATTAAAATGCCTCTCACGGACGTGTTCAAACTTATTGGCGAACAGCTGAAAAGACAACAAATCAGTGTTGATATGGACATCGAAGAAAACCTTCCATATGTTCTTGCCGATCATAACAGACTGGAACAGGTTTTTTTAAATCTTATTATAAATGCAAAAGATGCCTTGAATGAACGTGAAAAAGTCCAACAACGCCTGGTATCCGAAAATGACGCTGACGGACAAATTGTCCCCCCGGATAAAAAAATAACTATAAAAGCCTTTTCGGATAATAAACATGTCATTATTGAAATTACTGACAACGGAATTGGTATTTCCAAATCCATTATCAATAAAATCTTTGAGCCTTTCTTTACTACAAAGGAAGTTGGAAAAGGTACCGGCATCGGGTTGTCAATAAGTTACGGAATTGTCAAAGAATTTAACGGTACAATAGAAGTAGAATCCGAAGAAATGAAAGGCAGCAAATTTATAATAAAATTCCCCATATATAAAGAAAACAGCATGCAAAAATAATATGTAAATATCTCCAATCACATTTTATGTTGTTAAAAATCTTTCCAAGTGGTATGATATTCAAAGGAAAATAATTAAAGCTATTGTTTTATATATTCATATATTTCTAATAGCTTTAATTTGCCATTAATTGATTTTTGTTTTAAATTTTTACTTTAAATTTTTACTTTAAATTTTTTCTTTAAATTTTTATTTTAAGAAATTTTTATTTCAAATTAATTATAAAATAAAATTATAATAAATTAATTATAAAATAAAATTATAATAAAAATGTTTAACAAAAGAGGTGTAATAATTTGCCTTTTGACGGTATAGTAACCAAAAACATAGTCAGCGAACTGTCGGACATCCTTACAGGCGCCCGAATAGAAAAAATTTATCAGCCCGAGCCGGATGAGATAATAATAAACTTAAGAACAAAAGGCCAAAACCTCAAACTTTTATTATCCGCCAATGCAAGCTATCCAAGGATTCATCTTACCGACGTTACAAAGGAGAATCCTATAAACCCTCCTGTTTTTTGCATGCTTTTAAGAAAGCATCTTTCAGGAGGAAAGATAACAAAAATAGATTTTCATGACTTTGAAAGAGTTGTTACAATACATATAGAAACCATTGACGAATTGGGTGATTTGACTTTTAAAAAACTTGTGGTTGAAATAATGGGTAAACATAGCAACATTATACTTGTAAACAATGAAAATAAAATAATTGATTCAATAAAGCATGTAGACAGTGATATCAGCCGGGTAAGAGAAGTCATGCCGGCAAGACCCTATACCCTTCCTCCCGGCCAGGACAAAATCAATCCTCTGGAGCTTGATATTGATTTGCTTTTCTCAAAAGCAAAGGAACAAGGGGATCCCCGTATTTCAAAGTTCTTTTTAAACAATATCAAAGGATTCAGTCCCCTTTTATGTGAAGAAATATGCCATCGTGCGGATGTTGACCCTCGATTGCCGGTTTCAAGCCTTTCAGAGGATACTATTCAAAACTTAAAGAAAGTATTGAAAGAAATAATTTCAAAAATTGAGAATTCAGAATTTACACCATGTATAATATGGAACGGTGATGACAGGCAAAAAGCCGTAGATTTCCATTCTTTGGAAATAAAACAATATAATACGGTGGATTTTTATCCATCCATCAGCAGAGTTTTGGATTTGTTTTATACGATCAAAGATACTTCCGAGAGACTTGCACAGAAGAAGGCAGATCTCGCGAAAATTTTAAACAACTGCATTGACCGCTGCAATAAGAAAATATCCATCCACATGGACACACTTAGAGAAGTTGCCGAAAGGGAAAAGTTCAAACTCTATGGAGAGCTTATCACTGCAAACATATATTGTATACCTAAAAATGCAAGCAAAGTTTCACTTTTGAACTACTACAGCGAAAACGGCGAGTATGTTGAAGTACCTCTTGACGAAAACCTCCTTCCTCAGGAGAACGCCCAGAGGTATTTTAAAAAATACGCAAAGGCAAAAGCCGCTTACATTCATGCCACACAGCAACTTGAAGAAGCCCGCGGCGAACTTTCATATCTTGAAAGTGTGCTTCACAGCCTTGAAAACAGCAATTCTTTCGAAGATATTGACGATATACGGCAGGAACTTGCCGAACAAGGGTATTTGCCTTCAAAGAAAAAAAGGCCGGAAAAGAAAAATTCAAAAAACTTTACTCCTTATACTTACAAGTCCACAGACGGTTTTTATATCTATGTGGGAAAAAACAATGTGCAAAATGATTTTTTGACATTGAAATTTGCATCTTCCAATGACATCTGGCTTCATACGAAGAATATTCCGGGCTCTCATGTCATAATAAGAAAAGATAGAGGAGAAATACCCGACAGCACCCTGTTTCAGGCAGCCATGCTGGCGGCTTATCACAGCAAGGCAAAGAATTCTTCCCATGTGGAGGTTGATTACACCAAGGTCAAAAATGTAAAAAAACCTAACGGTGCAAAACCCGGAATGGTAATCTACGATAATTATAAAACTATTATTGTCACACCTGATGAAAATGTAGTCAATAATTTAAGAATGGAAAATAGATAAGGAGTGTTAGTAAATGATATCAGAAAGTGTTGTAAACAGTTTAAAGAAAGCCTCCTGGATAAGGGCAATGTTTGAAGAGGGAGAAAAACTTCGTAAAATTCACGGGGCCGACAACGTTTATGATTTTACTTTGGGAAATCCCGACCACGAACCGCCCTCTTCGGTAAAAGAAACACTTAAAAAAATTGTTACCGAAGACAAACCGGGCATACACCGTTATATGAATAACGCAGGATATGAAGATGTGAGACAAAAAGTGGCAGACTATCTGAACAGAACCTCCGGGCTGTCTTCCATATCATCTCAGCATATAATCATGACCTGCGGCGCTGCCGGTGCTCTCAACGTTGTACTGAAAACTCTTCTCAACCCCGGAGAAGAAGTCATCATACTGGCACCTTACTTTGCAGAGTATATATTCTATGTGGGAAATCACGGCGGAAAAGTGGTTATAGTACCACCGGAAAAGGACAGTTTTAAACCTGACTTAAAAATACTTGAAAACAGCATCACCGAAAAAACTAAAGCCATAATCATAAATTCTCCCAATAATCCATCGGGTTACATATACAGCGAAGAAACCCTGAAGGAGATTTTTGAAGTTCTTGAAAAGAAAGAAAAGGAATATAATTCCAGTATATATGCAATTTCCGATGAACCTTACTACAAGCTGGTTTACGACAATGTAAAACTTCCTTTTCTTTTCAGACTGTATAAAAAATCCTTTATCGTAAACTCTTTCAGCAAATCCCTGGCTCTTGCGGGGGAAAGAATCGGTTATATTGCGGTAAATCCGGAGATTCCCGAACTGGAACTTATATTGGAAAGCTTGATATTCTGCAACCGTACCTTAGGTTACGTCAATGCTCCTGCATTGTTCCAAAAGGCAATTGCCGACTCTCTGGATGCGGATATTGATGTTGAAAGCTATAAACAAAGGCGGGATTTAATATATGACACTTTAACCCGTCTGGGCTTTTCATGCATAAAGCCCCAGGGAACTTTCTACATTTTCCCCAAATCCCCTATTGAAGATGATATACAATTTATCAAACATGCGGTTAAATACAACATTCTTTTGGTTCCGGGCACCGGCTTTGGTTTACCGGGGCACTTCAGACTCTCCTACTGCGTAAGCATGGATACCATAAAAAAATCACTGCCGGCTTTCGAAGCATTGGCCAAAGACTTTAATCTTATAAAATAAAGACTTAAAAAGGCTTCCGGCAGCATTAGCCGGAAGTCTTTGTCTTTTCTTATAAAGCTTTCTTCGTTAAAAGCTTTCAAAATGAAGCTTGTTATAAGGCAATTCATCTACATTATACGGCTTCTTCTCTTCTGCGGAATAACCCACGGCTATTATGCATTCCACTTCATATTCATCGGGTATTTGCAAAATCTCTTTTACAATGTCCCCTGCCCTCTTATTGTTACGTCCAAATCTTTCCCTGACCTGTATCCAGCATGACCCGAGCCCGAGAGACTGAGCGGAAAGCTGAATTATAATCGCAGCTATTGATGAATCCTCTATCCATACATCGCAAGTTTTCGGATTTGCCACAACAACGATGCCCAATGGAGCACCTGCCAAAAAATCTGAACTGTGTTCTCTGATCTTTGAAAGCTTTTCAAGTTTTTCTTTGTCAGTAACCGCAATAAACTCCCACGGTCTTCTCGAACGGGACGAAGGCGCCATCAAAGCGCTTTTTAAGATTATATCTATTTTTTCCTTCTCCACTTCTTTGTTTTGAAATTTTCTGATGCTTCTTCTGGATTTCAGCAGGTCATACAGCATAAACTTACTCCTCCTTTTTAAATCAAGTTTATCATACGTTTTCCAACACATTTAAAGTGTTTTTACCCGTTGCCTTATCTTATTATAACTTTCAAAAGCATTTTATAATTCTATAGATTTTCGAAAAAATATTTTTTATTTGTAAATTGCAATATTAAATGCAACACCTATAGTGGAAATCATCCATAATTTTAGGTGTTAAAGTACAACATCATCTTTTAGCCCTTCTTAACTACTATCTTGAGCGAGTGCAGAGGG
>Ga0134093_1000790_pt1 | contig 36024 bp, 30 predicted proteins | sample 4_1taG_FD_94452 | JGI IMG/M metagenome (GOLD analysis project Ga0134093, IMG submission 94452) | Switchgrass degrading microbial communities from high solid loading bioreactors in New Hampshire, USA - 4_13_20_68_A1 metaG | ecosystem: Engineered > Bioreactor > Semi-continuous > Anaerobic >...
CCGGCAATAATATACAATGTAAAGGTAATATAGAGTAATATTCTGTAAACCTTGTAAACTTGAATTTACTTGCCAGAGAAGGATTACATAAATTCTAATACACAGAATTATTTATACTCCCGAAAAGGAGATTTAGGATCCGGTAGATAACATTTAACGTGCACAATCAAATTATGTTAAAAAGAAAGGAAATATCATAGTGTATAATATTTCCTTTCTCCTGATTTTAATATTAAACTTATCTATGTTGAGCTTTATACTCAGAGGCTTCACTTTGCTCTATAACTTCAATATTTTCAAGAGCTTTACCCGTACCCAGTGCAACACAGGAAACGGCATCATCTGCAACAATTACATTTATTCCGGTCTTTTCCTGAATGAGCTTGTCCAAACCGTAGATCAAGCTTCCTCCACCTGTCATAACAATACCTCTGTCACTTATGTCCGCAGCAAGCTCCGGAGGTGTTCTCTCAAGAACAGAGTGCACAGTCTCAACAATACTTAAAATAGGCTCCTCCAAGGCTTCCATAATCTCTGATGAAGTAACCGTTATTGTTTTGGGCAAACCGGATATAAGGTTTCTTCCTCTAATATCCATTGTTACTTCCTGCACCCTCGGATAAACCGTACCGATATTTATTTTCAGTTCTTCAGCAGTACGTTCACCTATCATTATATTGTGTTTTTTTCTCATATATCTCACTATTGCCTCATCAAACTTGTCCCCAGCTACTTTTATCGAACTGCTGACAACTGTTCCGCCAAGAGAAATTACCGCAATATCGGAAGTTCCACCTCCAATATCTATTACCATACTTCCGCAGGCTTTTGAAATATCTATACCAGCACCAATAGCCGCAGCTATAGGCTCCTCTATGAGATAAGTTTTTCTTGCTCCTGCTTGCATGGCAGCTTCTTTAACAGCTCTTTTTTCAACTTCCGTAACACCACTCGGTACACAAACAATAATTCTCGGTTTTACAAATCTGAAAAACCTATTCCCGCATACTTTATTTATAAAATGCTTTAACATTCTCTCTGTAATGTCATAATCAGAGATAACCCCATCTCTTAAAGGCCTGATAGCAACAATATTCCCCGGAGTTCTTCCGAGCATTCGTCTAGCTTCCTCACCTACTGCTAGAAGCTTGTTAGTATTTTTATCTATAGCTACAACAGACGGCTCTCTTAAAACAATACCTCTTCCTTTAATATAAACAAGAACGGAAGCAGTTCCCAGATCAATACCTATATCCTGACCAATACCAAACAAATTGCATCTCCCTTTCAATTATCCATAATAGTGATATTTACTATTACCAACTTTCAATCTTAAGGTGCTTAAAAATCCGCTTTATAAAAACTTACAAATATACAAAAATAAAGTTTCAGAGGCATCAAGCCTTTTCGATTTAGCATCTTTCATGACCTTTGAAAGACCCTAAATCACGGTTTCCTTCGATAAATAAACATGACAAATAACTGTCAATCATACGGATAAAAACTATTCAATCATGCATGTGCAAGGAAACATTTTCTAACACTTCAATAGAAAAGGAATTACATATCATAACTATATTATCACATTATTTTAATATTGCAACTTAATATTTTAACATTTTTGTATTTTTTATAATTAACTTTATTTAGCTTAACTGCCAAATTATCCTTTTTGTCTTCACAATTATTTTTAAATAAATAAAAATGGGCAAAATAAAAGTCGGTTTCCCGACTTTTATTTTGCTTGTTCCCCTTTATATTTTGCTTTTGTAGCTAACCCACCTCTAATATGTCTTTCAGCTTTGTTTGTATCTAAAACCGCCTTTGCTTCTTCCGCAAGAGTTGGGTTTATCTGCAGTAGGCGGTCAGTTACATCCTTATGTACAGTACTTTTACTTATCCCGAATTTCTTTGCAGCTGCCCTAACGGTTGCTTTGCTTTCGATGATGTAATTAGCAAGCTCAACAGCCCTTTCTTCTATATAACTCTTCAACGACCTTGCCCCCCTTTATTCATACTATTAAGAAAATTGCAATGCTTTATCTTTCATGTATCTTAAGCCGATTATCCATTTCCACAATAATATATATGCACGTAAGGCCACCCTTATGAGTGCAATTGATTATTTCTGTTGCATTTGTAAAATAGTATAGATATCCAATTTTTGACTTTGATTATTTATTAACTTGAAAAAATAGGATATAATGATAAAGGCTCCGTAAAAAAGGGTAAAAGCTTCGTTCGAAAATAAGCCGAATGAAAACTATTATGAATCGAGTAAAAAAGGTTGGATGCATATGTTTATAAAAAACATACCCAAACGTTATCACAAGATAAACTTTGCAGTTCTATCCATTGCAGCAATTTTACTTTTTATAAATCCAATAAACCGTAAATCCACAAATCTATTATTGATAGCAGCACTAGTTGCCCTATGGGTTTATATTTTATTTTTATGCAGGAAAAAAAGGCTGTACAGATTTTGCTCATTCTTTTTCCTGTTGTGCTCTTTTCTCTCCTAAGCTTTAATGGACCCAGTATAGATAAAGAAGTCATCAGGGTCGAGTATGTAAAATCATTAAAAAAATACGATGGAACCAGATACCTTTGGGGAGGGGAAACTTCCTTGGGTATTGACTGTTCGGGTCTTGTCAGGCGAGGCATGATAGATACCTATATTCGTCTTGGCATTGTCAATTTCAGTCCCCAATATATAAGAAAGGCTTTATATCTATGGTACAATGATATGTCTGCTGAAGCCCTCGGAAAGGAATATAAAAATCATACCCTTCTAATAATGTCAAATCAAACTCTTAATGAGTTAGACTATGGAAATTTACGAGAAGGGGATATTATGGTAACCGCAGATGGGGTCCATACTATGGTGTATATCGGCAACCGTGAATGGATTCAAGCCGATCCGGCGGAACACAGGGTTCTTATTTTAAGAGCTCCCGCTGAAAATAACCTCTGGTACAAGACACCCTCGAATATCTTAAGATGGAGGGACTTGGAATGATAAATTACAAGTCTTTAATCCATAGTGCTTTTTATAATCAATATCTTGAAAAAGTATGAAAAAAGAACCATGTGAAAGTCCTCAATAAAATCTCAGGGGCTATCTACGCCCCTTCGACTTTTAAGGCTTTCACGACCTTCGAAAGCCCTTAAATAAAAAAGGACAGGTTTTAAACCCATCCTTTTATATTATACTTATATTTATAAAATATTTATCCATCAGTTCAGCTTTGAAATTTTAATAGTGTAAGAATCAAGGGAAACTTTGTCTTTCCTATTTTTAACCCCGAGGATATACTTCGTACCTCCCGTCAAGTATTCTTGAATATAGCAATATCCCTTTTCTTTTGAGGTATATGTACCAAAACTGTTGTAATAATATTTTAAACCCTCCACTGTCTCCACATATAAATATCCTATTGACATTTCAACGTTTGTATATATCTCCACTCTGTACAGTCCGTCTGATGGAGGAATAAATATCATGTAATCCTGATCACCTTCATAATTTATCTTACCATGAACTTCTTTTCCGACTGGTACCGGATAGGATGCTTGCGAAATATCATCGGTAAAATCATCATTTTTGGGATTTGAAGTAGGAGTAGGTACCGGAACGGTTGTGGACGGTTTAGGAGATGGAGTATTGTTACCTATTGGAAATCCTTTTACTTTCCCCAGCAAATATCCCCTCATAATTGCCAAATCAAGACTGTTAAAATTTCCATCACCATTAACATCTGCAGCTGAAAGATTCTTTTCTGTAATCAAATCTGTTCTTTTTCCCAACAAACTTGCTCTCATATATGCAAAGTCAATGCTATTTACATCGCCATCATTATTTACATCGCCGCAAACTGTGTTGACGCTTGCTTTAAGAATACCTGGTTCATTTTGTAACTTAGGTGCTTTTTCTTCTTTTGCTACTTCAATGTGCCCTGCTTTGCTGCTTGCATTTCCATCTTGATTTATAGCCCCGGCTTTGCCAACCCCATAAGGTGATAAAACAATTGAGGCTAAAATCAAGCTCATTAACAAAAAACGGCCCATAAGCGTAACACATTTTTTTTCTTTCATTTTTATTACCCCCTTTTGATTTTAGGATAATACCATAAATATGTCAAAACACATTGATGCTCAAAGGATAATCAAAAGGTATGCCTACGCTATGTATTTAATCCGTTAACATAATAATGAATATTGAATTTTGCAGCAAAGCATTGATAAATGCCGCTATGGACGAAATTATAAATCGTATGACATAGATTATGTTTACATACCCTAAAAACAAAAATACAATATACCGAACAAATCCATTTATTATTTATTTAAAATTTATTAATTGTCTGTATAAAAATTCAGTTACTTGAGTAAAAGAATTTTTATAAGGTGTTAAACGACCTTATTAATTCAATTTTATAGAAACGAAAAGGCCTTGTCAACGACAGGCCGCTAGCTGCAAAGACAATAATACTAAAAAATCGACATCTACAAGACATTTCTTTCGATTTTTAGCATTAACATTAATAATAGATATTTTTTTAGCTTTAGTAGAATTCTATGAATCAAAAAAACCTTTTCTTACCGTAGCTTGATAAGAAAAGGTTTTATTCAGGCATTGTACCAAATATTTTCAAAGTTTGATTCTCATTCTGCCTTCTTAGGCAAATAATCCGAAGGATCGACATTTTTATTGTTCTTAAGTACTTCAAAGTGGAGATGTGGCGGTTCTGCCGCTTCAAAACTGGCAGTATTGCCGACTGCTCCTATTACCTCACCTTGTTTCACTTTTTGATTCGGTGATACCATATCACCATTGGCGAGGTTTGCATAAACCGTCTTTATACCGTTCAAATGGTCTACTATTATTAGAACTCCAAGTCTCGGATCGTTCTTAATTTCAGAAACAACTCCATCGGCAACCACCTTAACCGGAGTTCCCCTGTCGGCCTTTATATCTATGCCCGGATGGGCTCTCCATTCATTAAGAGTCTTTGAATATAACAACTTGTCCTGGGCATATTCAAAAGATATATCTCCAAATACAGGCATTGAAAACTTTTTGCTGTTTGTTGCGACAGCTGTTGCCTCTGTTTTGTCCGACGATGATTTCTTTGAGTTACCGCTATTTTTTGAAGCATCTGTAGTTTTTGCCGGCTCCTTTGGGGCACTTGTCTTCTTAGGTTCTGCTGTAGCCTTTGCTCCTTGATTATCCGGCGTGACATTACTTGTCGGCTTCGGTTCTTCTGTTTTCGTCTTGTTAGCAACATCTAAATCTGACGGTAATAAAGCACTAATACTGCTTTCTTGATTGGAAACGTCACTTACCAAATCATCGGTTAATATCCCACCATCTGTGTAGTTTTTTGACGAGGAGATATTTTTTGAAGTTATTAGTGCCGCTGTTACTCCCATTATTGCAATACAAAGGGTCAATACGATGTAAAAACCCTTTTTATCAAAAAAATCCAATACTTTTTTCCTTGTCCCTTTTTTTTCCGGAAATAACTTTTTAAAATTCACTTTTTCCACCTCCATATATTATTGTTTCCGTATATGGCAACAATATACATGGAGACTTAAAATTTCTTTACTGCTCTAACATAAATAAATTGAAATACTTGGGTAAGAACAGTCTTTTAGGGGTTTTCACTCAAAAATCCAGCTTCATTACAAGTTCCTAAGGTCACACCCTTGTAGTAATATTTTAGAATTTCCTCAAAAGTACCTCCGTTTTTTGCCAGGTAATTTGCACCGTATTGGCTCATGCCAACTCCATGCCCGGCTCCTATTGTAGTGATATTCAATTCATCCTCTTTTCCCTTTTCTATTTTAAAATTAGTGGATCTAAGTGAGAGAATATTCCTTAAATCGGTTCCTTTCAGTTCAATATTTCCCACCTTGATTTTCTTTACCCTTCCGCCTTCCGAAAGTTCCAAAACATTGAAATTACTTATCAAATCCTCTTCATTAAGCAAAATATCGGGATACTCGGTTTTTAGACTTTCAATTACATCTTCCTCCTTGAAAGCAGTAACAACTCTAAATTCCGGATCTTCCTCATCCCCGTCACTTTTAACGCTTCTTAAATAGGGAACTTCAACACCTTCCCATACATCCTCACAGTTTTCGGTCTTTCCTCCGCCATTGGCATGAAAAAGAGGATTAATGGGTTTATTGTCATAGAAAATTATTATATCCTCCGTTTCTTCAACCGCTCTCTCAATCTTTTCCCAATTTCTTTCCGCACTCACCGAATTCCATTTCTTTATTCTTTCCGCCTTATCCATCCATGCCTGACAGTGCTTGGAATCGGTGCATACATGTGCCCCTTTATGAGTATCTTCTTTAGCGGAATATAAATTCACCAGCCTACCGAAAGCATAGGTTCTTGCAGCAACAGCTTGAGCCTTAAGTGCCTCCATTTCAAAATTAACAGGCATCTCAGCCGCAACAACACCTTTGACATAATTCTCTAGCGACATTTCTTCCACTTTATCCTCATCTTTTATATACACTTTTATTTTTATATCATTATTTTCCTCTTTTCCCTTCGGTTTGACCTCCTCAATTACAGTATTGCCTCCGCCCACAATCAACATAGGAAGAACTATCATAACGACAATCATAATTAACACATAGTAAATCACTTTTCTCATAGTTATCCCCATTCTCTCTTTTTTCTTAGGAATAGCAAAAATATATCGAATTTAGATTCAAAGAGTTTTATTTCTATAGATATGATTGAATATGCATGAATTATTCTTTAGGAATGAACTTTTATTTCAAAGCTTGCTTAAGTCGATGATTTTAAATTTAATTTATTTCTTGCCGGATTCAAAAAAGTATAATAAAAAAGCAGCTTCGGCTCCATTAAAGTAGCATAGACTGCTTTTAAAAGTTTCATATTTTCATTTTCATTGTTTAAAACACTTAAAAAGTCTAATCCTCTTCAACCCTTTGGATATTAGCACCAAGTTGATTAAGTTTTTCGTGAATATTGACATACCCTCTTTCAATATGTTCAATGTCGGTGATCTCCGTTATGCCTTCTGCCACAAGACCTGCCAATATCAGTGCAGCTCCGGCCCTCAAGTCGGTAGCCTTAACTTTGGCCCCCGTCAATTTGCATTTTCCTTCGATAATTGCACTTCTACCTTCAATTTTTACATTTGCACCCATTCTCTTCAGTTCTGCAAGATGCATAAATCTATTTTCAAATATGGTTTCTATAACCATACTGGTACCATCAGCTTTTGTCATAAGAGAAGTCATTTGAGACTGCATATCTGTGGGGAATCCCGGGTAAGGATGGGTTTTTATATCTATTGGTTTTATATTACCGTCGGATTTAATATGCAAGCTCGAAAGCTCTTCCGATATTTCAACTCCTGCTTCTCTTAGCTTTGCAGTTATTGGCTTTAAATGATCGGGAACAACATTCTCGATTACTACATCCCCACCGGTAATAGCCGCTGCTACCATAAATGTACCGGCCTCAATCCTGTCGGGAATAACCGCATGTGTTGCACCTTTTAAAGAATCCACTCCGTTTATTTTTATGGTATCGGTACCAGCCCCCTTAATATCGGCACCCATAGTAGTCAAATATGTGGCTAAATCAACTATCTCCGGTTCAATGGCTGCGTTTTCGATTATTGTCTGTCCTTCAGCAAGTACTGCAGCCATCATAATATTTTCGGTAGCCCCTACGCTTGGAAAGTCAAGGTATATTTTACTTCCCCTTAACCGACCCTTCACTGTTGCTTCTATATAACCATGATCCTGGGTAATTTCCGCACCCATCGCTGCAAAGCCTTTGAGATGTAAATCAACAGGTCTTGACCCTATTGCACAACCACCTGGAAGGGAAATCTTGGCAACACCCATCTTTGCAAGAAGGGGTCCCATGACTAAAATTGATGCCCTCATTTTGTTCACAAGTTCATAGGGAGCGGTAGCATTATCTATTATGTTTGAATTTATTCTCAACCTGGTTTTATTGTCCGAAAATTCAACTTTCGCCCCAAATGATTTAAGTAAATCACACATTATTTTTACATCAGACAAGTAAGGAATTTCTTCGATAATACTTTCTCTGTCACCTAACAAAGATGCAGCTAATATAGGTAAGACAGAATTTTTTGCACCACTAATTCTTACAGTTCCTCTCAATGAATTTGATTCAGAAACAATCAATTTGGGCACGTCAATTCTTCCTTTCATCTTATATTTATCTTTTGTAAGTGCTTCCTTGCAGTTTAAGAATGCAAAATTTAATATTCAATAGCAATTACCGGTGTCGCGAGCCATATGTAAGTTTTGTCTTCGTAAGCATTATATCTTAAAGCCAAATTCATATTCATCTTTTTTCCCTCCACCTCAATATCGTTGCCAATATAAGGTGAATAGGCCGATATGCTAATTAAATTGTTGTCAGATATACTATCTATCTCTTTCGCTTTTGCATCCTTAAGTATACTTTTGCTTATTCTATTCATCTCTTCATAGTCTAGCTTACCATCAAAGCATCCTATAATACAAGTATTAACCTTAGGTTTAAGTTTGAATTTCCTAAATTTCTCTTTAATTATATTTACAGAGGCATTTATACCTTGTGTTGTCAATGTATCTATCACATTTATCGATATATTGCTTTTTTCCAAACCATTTTTACTTTGTCGAGTTATTATGTTAACGCTTTTACCGTCCTCACAAAGACCTTTTATCTCTATCGATTCATCAAAATAAGTTTCGCCTGCACTTTGCTTTGAATAAGTATCCTTCTTGATAACTCTCAAATCCATTGCAAGCTGTTCGGCTAAATTCGCTAAATTTTCACTATTTCTATTTTTTCCGTCAATGTCGGACCATATATAAACTTCACTATTTACAAACTCGGCTCCTGTTCTTAAAAAAGCATTTTGGAGGATGGAATTATCTCCCCTTCTATAGTATATTCCTGTATACAATGTTGTAAATAGTATTATTAAAAACATAAACAAAATGAAATATTTACTTAATTTTACAATCACGTACATCCCCCTTGATAAGCATCTTATATGAGGCTTGAAAACAAATCAATTGAACTAAAAATTCCTAAAAAGAATTTCAATTGAGCTCAATTTTAATTATTGCCTTATCGCTACTGGGATATACATGCAATATTTTTAATGTATAGGACTTTTCTGAATAACTAGAATAAAAATGAATATAAAATTTTAGAAAGCACCTCCTATTCTAATTATCTCATCAATAGGTCGAAATTGCCCTGCTTATCATCATGGCACAATTTGCTCTACTAATAACGCTCTCCTCGTCGAAGGATTCATAAATGCTGTCCTTCGGATTCAATATTCCAACATCAATCATTTTTTTTACAGAAGCACTATACCATTTATCCTGCTTAATTTTCGAGTAGATACCGTTCTTTACAGTTTTATATGAGAAGGCTCGGGCCAAAATTGAGCTAACTTCCGCTACCGTTATAGTTTTATCCGGTCTTACAGTGCCATCCTCATAGCCTGAAATCAATCCCTTTTCCGCTGCCAAAAGAATATAATCCTTTGCCCAATGTTTGTCAATATCAACAAAGCCATTAATCTTTTCACTCTTACCTTCAATACCTAATGCTTTAACCGTCATTACCACAAATTCCGCACGGCTGATAGGACTTTCCGGTAAAAAAGTACCGTCGGGCATACCGTTTACAATTCCCGCATCATGCAGGTGTCTGATATATTCTTCGGCTTCAATGCCTTTAATGTCGCTAAAAGGTGCATCATCGATTTTGCCTACTTCATGCAAATTAACTCTAATAGGAGGCAAAACACTGTTTAGGTCATATTCCAGTTTTGCTTCACTCGGATATCCTTCTTTAAGCTCATATCCGATATGCAAAGTCTTGCCGTTTACAAAGTAATGATAAGCTATGACAAACCCTTTTTTATTCTCTTGGTCGCTCCATTTCAAAACAACTCTTTCTTTATTGTTCCCAATCGGCTCAATTTCATAATTTAACCGATGGGAAAAGGAAAAATTTACATTTGAGAAAGTCACAGCAACAATTATTATTATGTAAACTGCTACTTTATTTATATTCACCATCGCATGCCTCAAATCCTCCCTAAATAGACTTTTTTTTAAATTTGATCCAGTGTTTATTTCTGGAAATTTTAATGGATTAATCAATCTCTCCTATATAAACAAGTAATTTCTCAATAAGATACATTACTTCTCCTCTGCTGATTACACTTTCCGGTGCGGCAGTTTTTCCTTCCCGTACAATTGTAAATCCATTGTCGTTTATAAAATTAGATTTCTTTTCGCTATTTAATGTCGTACCGGATTTTAGTTCAAACAACCTGGTTATCATTGAATAGGCTCTTGAAACAGTAAAGTTCTTCGATGAGGAATATGCCTCATTATAACTTATCAAACCAGCTTTGAATGCTTCCTCCATATAATTGCTTCCATACCGGTAATCAAGCACATCAAACATCAGTTTCACACCATCGCCCAAAGTAGCATTTAAGTCCGGAGCAAACAATCTGCCGGGCACGCTTTTAATCTCGTGGACAGAAGCGACATTGTTTATAACCGTCTCATATTTATGATAATATATGTCGTCATAATAGTCATTACCAAATTGAGCCACCATCGTATTTCCGGGTTTCAACGTCTCAAAAGTCAATTTTCCTTGACCGATATCTCTATTATAAACTGCAAAAGTACTTGCCCGTGTCCACATGGATGTGTCGGAATCAAATACAAATCCGGACGTTTTCCCGTTCTTATACCAGGTTTCGTCATTATACAACACTGCAAACTGCAAAGGTTTCAAAACTTGGTTTATAGGAATTAAATTAGCTCCTTCAAAGGCACTGATTTTATAATTGCCGGTCTCCACCTGGACAGTCATGTTCTTTACTTTTAATTTGCCCACATTAGATGATGAAATCGCTATCTCGTAATCTACTCCCGAAGTCTTGTTAACCAACGGATTGCTTGTTTCGGTGGTTAAAACTCCCGGCCTTATAATTAATCTGGCCTTTTCAGTCTTTATTATCAAATTTTCACCTATTGAAGTTAATGCCTTAAAAACCTTGTCGGCTATTACAATACTGATAACGTCGCAAGCTGCAGGCGGCTTTGTAACATCTAGGACATAATCCAATTTGTTATCGGTTAAAACCTGCTGTACAAAACGATCTGCATTGACACCGGTAATTTTTACAGTCCAGGTTTTATTTTTTATTTCAGTTCCTTTTTCTATAAAATCACCGGTTATGACATCATCAATATCCTGGTCGGAATCAAAATCGTCATCGCTTCTCAACGTTCTCACCGATATACTTTGAGTCGGTTGTGAGCGTAAATTTTTATCAGGGTCAAAGGCGTACAACCTCGCATAATATCTATGGTTGGACAACAAACCATCCACTGTGTATTCGGAGCCTTCTCCCACCATATATTCCGATGAGTCAGTGTAATTGACATCCTTCGAGATCTCAAGTATATACTGCATGCCTTCTTCCGCCATCCACTCGAAAGTTATGCTGTTTTTCGTTACGGCATCCTTTGAGTTTTTTATCCCGAACCCTTTTGGTGTATCGGGAGGAATAAGCTGCAATGTTCTTACGGGATAGGAATCGCTCCATTCCGATTTGCTGCTTGTCCCGTCTTCACTAATAAATTCAGCTTGAATCCAGAAATAATACAGTGTATCGGGATTCAATCCCCTTACCCTATAGTAGATGGAATTCTTCAATTCCTGTGCAGTAACGGTAATCTGACCTTTAGCAGTATTGGAATTATCCTCAACTCCATACTTCAGGTAATAGTTGTACCCCGGTACTATGTCCCATCCCAAATCAATAAAAGTATCTCCGGCCAAGTTATAATTAAAATTCGGAACAACAGGTTTTTCCACCGGAGTTATAATAACCGGCAAAGTAGTAAACACAATGGGTGCCGACGGCCCGGACACAAGGTTCAGACTCAACCTCACCGCCCTTACCCATATCACATATGTGGTGTTGGGTTCAAGTTCGGTCAATTCTATATCTATATTATGTCGCTTTCCGTCATGGTTGAGATAGGGATTTTCAGTGGGATCATTGGGTATAGCGGGAAAGTTTATCACTTTATTGGGAGAAAGTGTTTTTATTTCTTCATAATTCATGCCTTCCACATATTCAATGCATCCCACATCAAAAGTAACTTCCGGGTCATAAAACACTTTTCTATATTTCAAACGTATATCGTTGTCTTCATCCTCTTCACCATCCGGTACAATTTCAAGGTCACCGGGTTCAACACCGTCTTCTTCCATTTCTTCAATACTTACATATTCCCACTCATTTGTCTCGTCATTATATCTTTCGTACCAGAGATCCTTTAACTGTATCGTAACCGAATTATCGGTAATTAGATACTCTCCCTGGGAAGACTGCTTTATCTTCACAGGTGGTCTTGCAGGTACCACCGGCTGATCTATAGGACCTCCTATAGGTGTTATTATTATCTTAAATGCCGGGTCAGAATTATATGTAACATTTTGTAAAACTCCATCCACATCTTCAAGGAAATTTTTCTTTGCAACAATTTTCAGATAATAGGTAGAATTCTGCATAAGCCCGTTGATTTTATATTTATACCCGATAAGGGTATCCACATCTTTTACATAGTTCTCATTTCCCACCTTAAAGTCCGATGCAATTTTCTGACTGTCGGGGGGATTGTCCAAGGTGTCGGGATCCGATACCAGCCAAATATCATATAACACGTTGCTGTCAACCTCACCATTGCCCTTAAAGGGAACTCTCCACAATATAGTGGCACTGTTTGGAGTCAGTTCATCATCATAACTAATTATTTTATCTCCGTCATATCTTTCAAACAGATCCACCAACTCCGGTGTTGTAGGTCTTGTCGGAGTTTCCTGCTCGGCTACAATGATTTGATCCGATTCAATTTTTATTCCCTTGTATACATCCTCGCCATTTCTTGTGACAATAGCCCTTATTATAAAATAGTGTTGGACTTCACCCGGAGGCAGTGTAACAAAGAATTCCCTACCGTCCACAGCTGCCATGTACTGTGCCAAAGAATTGGAACCGATAACTCCTCTGTATATATGGTAAGAAATTTTAATATTGCTGTCACCAAGTCCTGTAACCACAGGAGTCCATTCCAACTTCCACACTGTACCCTCATCGGTATTTAGGACTTTAGATGTTTTAACAAGTATAAAGCTGCTTGCCATTACCGTTTTGGTATACTTTGTTCTTTTTATTTCATCATTTGTTATATCCGGCTCAATTCTTATGTAGTAAACCCTGCCGGCATCCCTCACCGTATGTATATATTCCAGCTTACCGGTGCTTTCATTGACAGTAACAGCTTTCCCGTCACCTATTTGTGCATTTCCGATATAGATGGGTTGGGTATTTGCAAAATTTCCGCTTTCAGAAACATAAAGCTTGTAAGCTATTCTTCCGCCAGTATCCCAAACATCGTCCCACTCAATTTTAATCTGATTTGCACCGTAGGAGTATGCAGCAATGTCTATATCGGTAAGTACCTTCACTTTATTTGACGGTGCCGACTCAGGACTTGAATATACCTTATCTCCATCGGTATAAGTATAATAGGCAGTCATATCCATGTAGTAAATGGTTCCCGATTTCAAATCTTTCACCCTATATGAATAATCAGTATTATGCGGTATGCCCCGTTCCTTCGACACACGACCGGAAGCAGGCCTGTAGCCCTTAGGTACTTCCTGGAGGTACAAGTTCAAATATCCGGTTACGGACTCAAAGTTTACATTCCATTTTAAATCCACGTAATATTTGTCATACTCGTCATAACCAATGGGAGTCTCTTTTGTCTCATCAACTCTCAATTGTGTCGGAGGTGACTGGATAGGCATATAGGCCAATACCCTAATATTCGAAATATTTTGTATAATTATTGACAACAGCAGGGCTAAACCCAATACTTTGCAAAATTTTCTCATATCCATTTCTCCTAACGTTATTCTTTAAATAGCTGTATCTAAAGTTTCAAAAAATTCTATTGTTTTTGTCAAAAACACTAGATATCTCCGGTAAGTTTAAGCAGTTTGACAATGGAGCTTGCCAGTTCACCTTTGGATATACTTTCTTCAGGATTAAACCTGCCTTCATCGTTAAGCCCAAGCAACCCCAAATCTATGCTTATCAGAACATCTTTATAATAAGCATTACTCACCTTGGACATATCTTTGGCAATTTTACTGCTGTTGGGAATCAAGTTAATTATTTTGACACCTGTCTTGTTTGAATATATCATCATTATTATTTTGGCTGTTTCCTGCCTGCTTACATCCCTTACAACTCCTCCAAACCCTATAAGACTCTCCAAGCCATACTTTTGAGCCTTTTGATTTATTGTAAGGCCGCTGTTGCCCTGGTCCAAACCGGTTACAATTTCATACAAGAGTATGATTTCCTTTACATTGACACTGTCTTCAGGCAAGAACAAACTCATGTCGCCAAAAGCTTTGCTTAAGTCAAATTTGGAAAGAAGCTGCTTTATATCAGCCGTATATTGGTAATCGTCACTCAAACCAGCCACAGGCTGATTTTGTGCAAATATGGCATATTCTCCAGTCATTATCACATTAAATGCCAGTTTGTTGACCGGTACTTGGGTACTTCGGCTTAGTGACTGCCATTTACTGCTGCCGGAATATCGCACATTTGGAAGTTTCAATCCCGACTCGTTATTATACATAAGAGTAACAAGCAGGGGATTGTCAAAATTCTTCACAGGTACACTCTTTACATTTATAGACAAATTTCCTTTACCGCCCTCCATTTTATTGTAAATAAACTCGGAAATCTCTCTTTCTATAGAGTCAATGGAGTCGTTCAGTAATTTTTCCATTTCTTTGGAATCACCTTTAAATTTACTGTTGAGAATCTCATTCAGCTTCTTTTGTAACAGTCCGGAGTCTTTATTGTAAAGCTGCTCAAATATCTGCTTTTCCAATTGGATGTAAGTCAAAGAAGTACCCAGTGCTTCAACATCCAATCTGTTAATATAGGAAACAATCTTCATTTCACTCGGTATATTGGCTTTCCTGCTACGACCTATATTTAAGGTCAAATAAACTCCTTTGACATTTTTGTGTTCCATAAGCTCATCTATCTCAGTTCTTAAATCTAAATCAAAGGTATTGGGTCTTATTTCGTATTCCGCTTCATTGGTTCTAATTAAAAGACTCTTGTTTCTTTTATCCAGAGTTTTTATGACTTCAATAGGTATGTATAATATGTCAATATCGGCAGTCTTGGCATAATAGGAAATATCCAAGGTAAAAGAATAGGAGCCGCTGTTCTCTATTGCATTTATCATTCTGTCTCCCTTTAAAAGCAGTTTGTTTTCAGTTTGAGCCTTTATATTCACCCTCCAGAATAACGCCTCTTCAAGCTTTTTAATTCTATCCCAAAAAGATGTTTCTATTTTTGTGTTGTTATCCTCTTCATCATAGTCCTCTTGATTGAAATCGGTTCTAATGAAAATGGGGCCTATGAATTTGGAATAGGAAACGATTGTCGAATCCACAGGATCCACCTTTTTAGCCCTAACTTTTATATAATACTTGGTATTCGATTTTAACGGCTGATTCTCATATGTTCCGTCTTCGAGCCTCACCGGAATCGACTTGATCCTTGCATAATACTCATACTCGTTTCCATCGGTATTAAAATTCTTTTGGGCATAATAGGGCAGAATCTTACCTTGGGCATCCACGTATTCCTCAAGGTTGGATTCATTGAGTAAAACATAATCGTTATCCCAAACTGTCATTATCGCAACTTCATACCGATACTGAGAAATTCCTCTCCATTTAATCTCAAGTTCATGGCTCGAATCCCTAGTATAAAGTTCATCTTTCGAGTACACCAACTTACTGTCGCCGTCTTTATATACCCTTACGTCATAATAAGTATTGGGTTGCAGGTTAACCAACCTGACATAACTTAAGGTGCCGAACTTCACAATAGTGTATTTATTTTTGCTAAGGAGATTAAATTTCAATTCCTTTTCGGATTTTATATATACATTATAATCCTTTGCTTCAGTTTTTAAGTCGTCGTCAAAGAAGAAGCCCAATTGCACATCGGTAACCGCCTCTAATTGCTCAGGCTGCTCAATTAGATAAGTGGTAACAGGTATCGATACCCAAACACTGTATTTTGTATTGTCGGATTGCCTTATGGCCCTAATGCTAAAATAATACAATTTATTTGGGTACAACCATTCGTCAATGGTATATCTAAACTCATTGGAGACAGGGTCATACTTAAATTTATCATCCAAATTCTGAGGATCAAGTATGATCTCACCAAAGTTTTCTACAAAACTTTGATATATATAGTCATCATCACCTTCATAAATTCCCTCGTCGGGCTCTACTTTTCTCGAAGTTCCTATAATATTGTAAACCACGTCGTTTTCAGTTTTTGTCCAACTGAAAGTAACTTCAGCACTTCCAAGAATTTGATTGCCGTCTTCATCGGTGGCAATTTGGAAATCCACAGGAGCCAGAGGTCGTCTGGATGTTTCGTCAGGCTCTCCAATATTAGCTTTAACAGTTGTAACCGAAAGAATGGATGTAAAAGCCGATTCTTTGTCCGGATCAATTTCTTCGACTTTCAATCTTGTCTTTACAACAAAATAATAGGTTGTATTAGGTCTTAGTTTTGGTCCGAAAACGTTTATTGCTTCTCCATAAAGCTCCTCAACTCTAAACCTAATAAAGGCATTTGCAGGATTATCTTCAATGTAAATATATTCTATATCGGTAACATCCTCATCATCCGGTTTTTCCGTAGTTCCTATTTTCGTAAAATAACGCAAATCTGTACTATTACTCATATATACATCATAATAAATATTCTTTTGAACATCTGTTTCTACTAAGTAATCACTCCAGTTTATGTTCACCTTGTCAAACTGAATCTCAATAAAATTTGAAATTATTGTTGTTTCATCAACAACTACTTCTTTGGTACTGTTGACATTCAATCTCAAATTTTTCGGTATGGGTACATCAATTTCATTTGAAGCCCTTGTAGTGAAGCTTACAATCAATGACTTGTCGGATATATTTTCTATATCGGCTAAATTGCGGTTAGCATTCGTTGTAGTAAACATCTGCATATAATAAACCGTATTGGGCAGTAAAAAGTCTGGATATCCTTCTTCATTATCAATACCTTCCTTCTTAATCTCTCCACCTACATCCAAATAATAGCCATTAAACAAATTAAATCCATCGATGGTATATTCCAAGCGATTTCCATTTTCCTTTACTTCCTTCGATGAAAAATACAACACTCTTCTGTATTTTAACGGGAAGTTCCCGTATACAACGCCATCCGCCTTTAATTCGGGATAGGGCATTGAAAGATCTTCATTCTCAGCCACATTCAACAGAATATGGTATACAATATCTGATTCTACATCGGTATTGTTCCTAATTTGGTCCCAATTGCCCGGCTTTTCCCAAGATATTGTAATATTTGATGAGTGCTGAATATTTCCTTCTTCATCTATTCTTTTTACCGGTTCTCTGTCGATTATTGTTATGCCCATAGGTACCGGCGGTCTACTTGTATCTTCCTCCAAGGTGTATTCCATAGGCAGTGACTCTAATCTGTCATCAGTGCTGTCTGTTTTAACTACAATTCTGTAATAAAGCTTATTGTTAACTCCAACACCGGATATAAGTGTAAGTGCACTTTGAGAACCTGCAATAAAAAAGCTGTCATCTATCACCTTTTTCGTAGGCCATTCATCGGAGATAATTGAGGCAACAGCTTGCACTTCATAATAAAGTCTCGGCAAATCAAGACTTCCCTGATTAATTCTATATATTTTCACATATATATTATTTAATGAGTCTTTAGACAACTGAAACCTTATTGGAGTATATGTATATGGAAATGTTCCCGTCAAAGGACTTGCACCAAAATCGGAAGGTGCCCCGACAGATACCACAGGTTTGGAAATTCCGCCAGCATTCTGAAATAATAACCCGATATTCATATAATAAACCGTTCCGGGAAGTATATCCCCATGGAGTAAGATATCATCCCCATCCTCTTCGTCTTTAACCAGAGGTGTGGAAGTGTCCTTCCTTCCAAGCAAGCTTAAATACATGTAGCCGTTCGAATCTGGTGCCGCCACAACAACTTTCGTATCCGGATTTCCAGATACATAGGCTTCATATCCTGAACCATTGTAGTCGATATTGACTGCAGACTGTGAAGCTCCGCTGTTAAGTGTGGATGCATTGCTGGATATATTTATTTTGAAATTAAGGTTTACTATTCCGGGATTTTCTCCATATATGGTTTCCAAATTACCATTTATAGTGCCAAGTGCTTCATTTATATATTTTATACTACCAGCCCAAACTTTTGGCATTACCCATTTCAAATCAAGCTTCGGCTTGTTCCCGATTTCATACCCACCACCGGGTACAGGCTCACGGGTTTGCTCTCCTTGAGTAGCATAAAAAGTAACTCTAGGTAAATAGTACAACAAACCTACACCTATTTCGCTCCCACTTAAATCCAAGCCACTGTAAATAGTAACTTTAAAATCATATATGTAATCACTCTCAAGATTGGAAATCTCGCACGTATTGGCCGACGAATCACTTTTTATTTCCTGAGACGTTCCATCAGGCATATGATACCTAACAGAATAGGATTTAGCTCCCTCTACTTTATCCCATTCAATTTTCAAAATTCCATCGGTATAACTTTGGACTTTAATTTTAACCGGTAAGGGTGCTGCCCATACGTTATTCTGAAACAAAGGAATATATCCGAATAATAACGCCAATATAACAAGAACAGTAATTGAGTGCTTTAATATCTTCATAGTGTGACCCCCAAATCCACGTTTAAGCCGTGCTATATAAAAAATTATTATATTCCATATAATTTATCGGCAAAAACCCACAAATATTAAAGGGTCACACTTAATTTATTATAGGACTGATAAAATCACCGGACGAACAAAAGAAATCACATAATTGTAGTCAATACATAGAAAAGAACTTAGCTATAGGGCCAAACAAGATTATAATATATACAATTTTGTATCAATCATCCTTAGTTACCATTAATTAATTTGTGCAAAGAATTTGACTTATGACAGAATCATTACAATCTTTGCATAAAAAAGATATAAGCAAAAACATTGCTTATATCTTTAATTTATAGATTTATTACTATTTTCTACTTATGTATTATTATTTCTCTAGCTTTACATTTCCCAATACAAGAGTAGCTACTGTATCAATGTTGTAAGAACCAAAAGTTATATCTTTCATTCGATCTACTTCCAACAAGATTTGAGAAATGTTAGACACATCAATTTTAAAAGAGCTGGGTTTATTTGGAGCTATTTTAATTGTTCCTAGTTTATCACCCTTTTCTTTTGTTACAGGATCATAAGAATAAACATTAACCCTCATTTCTTCTAAATCAGTAGTACCGAAAGAATTTGTATTCTTACCTTTTGCACAGGCTTCACCGGTTAAATATTTATATCCGGAAGTAGTTACACCTATTTTAATATCATTTTTGTTTATAATGCCAATAATCCCACTTGTATAACTTGTTGGATAATCAAATTGATTTAAATCTTCGATTACAGAAGTATAATACATAAGTTCATTATCCTTTGCTCCGTTTGGCTTGAACAACTGATCTCTTCCAACAAATATATCACTTGCAGCTTCTGCAGACCCTATTATTACAGTTCTTGTTTGATTATCCCAATCAACTTGCATTTTTAATGCCTCTGCAATTGAACGTACCGGTAAATAAGTCCTGCCTTGATATATAATCGGATAGTTAATAGTACCGTCTGCTTCCTTCGGAGTAAAGTCTTCTCCATTTAGTTTAATTTTAATACTTGCATCTTGAACGGCATTGATGTTTTTCATAAGTGTCTCTGCTCCAACAAAAGTGCTTCCTCCTATTATGAAGCTAATTGCTAAAGCGAGTGCTGTTTTTTTGTTTATTTTCTTCATAGAATCCTCCTTTTATCTTATAAAAAATGTATTTAGTAATTATATAATTGCAAATTGCCTATACCAAATTAATTTTAGAGATTTTTTCGGCGTTTATAAAGTTCAAATATATTCACATTTGATAGGATTATCTGTTAGACACTAGACTTTCTCTATTAAATTAATTTTATCGCTCCCCTGTGCACAGCTTTTGATGCAGCTCTTTCTTCCAAAATATCTTTGATAAAGAAACATTATTTTCATGAAACTTTCAAAACATCAAAGCTTTCAATTTTTAAATTAAAGTTTAAAATATTCTTGAAATCACATTTTAAGTAAATATTTACCCAATAAATTATACGATGTATTTTAGTTTATGTCAATTTAAATAAAAAAAGCCATATAAACTCTGAAAATATATTAAAATGCCCTATATATGGGGTTACTTTACTTTCTTCCCCACTGCCAATCTGGCCATTGCCCTTGCCAATGCCGCCTGGGAGCGAATATATTCCGTTTGGTTTTCCCGTCTTAGAATCCTTTCCATCGCTCTTTCCTTAGCCGCCTTAGCCCTGTTTATATCAATCTCATCAGGCCATTCGGCAGTGTCCACCAAAATGATTGTCCTATTTTGCTTTACCTCCATAAATCCTTGGCCCAAAACAGCTTCAATCCAATTGCCGTCTTTCTTAATTCTAATACTTCCAACTTCAACCAATGCCACCATGGGCATGTGGTTCTTCAATATCCCGATTTCCCCGGAAGGTGTATTGAGGATAACCGACTCCACATCCCCCCAAAAAAACTTTCTATCGGGTGTCAATATTTCTATATAGAACGTATTGGACATACCAAACCTCCTATCTCATGGTTTCGGCTCTTTCATATACTTCATCGATGGTGCCTACCATATAAAAAGCCGCCTCGGGAATATCATCCATTTTTCCGTCAATTATTTCTTTAAAGCCGCGGATTGTATCCTTTATTCGAACATATCTTCCCTTGTACCCGGTAAAGGTTTCGGCTACAAAGAAAGGCTGGGAAAGAAATCTTTGAATCTTCCTTGCCCTAAACACCGTAAGTTTATCTTCATCGGAAAGCTCGTCAAGTCCCAAAATTGCTATAATATCCTGCAGCTCCTTATACCTCTGAAGTATCTCCTGAACCCTCCTGGCAACCCTGTAATGCTCCTCTCCCACAATTCTCGCATCTAAGACTCTCGATGTTGATTCTAGCGGATCAACAGCAGGATAAATGCCCTGCTCAACAATTTGCCTAGACAAAACCGTTGTAGCATCAAGATGGGCAAAGGTAGTAGCCGGAGCGGGGTCGGTAAGGTCGTCGGCAGGTACATATACCGCTTGAACCGATGTAATGGATCCCTTTCTTGTAGAGGTTATCCTCTCCTGTAGTGCACCCACATCGGTTGCAAGGGTGGGTTGATAACCTACTGCCGATGGAATCCTTCCCAACAGTGCGGATACTTCCGAACCTGCCTGTATAAATCTGAATATATTGTCAATAAACAACAAGACATCCTGACCCATTTCATCTCTGAAATACTCTGCCATGGTAAGTCCGGAAAGTCCAACTCGCATTCTCGAACCCGGCGGCTCGTTCATCTGACCGAATACAAGAGCAGTTTTCTCAATTACTCCCGACTCTTTCATGTCATGCCATAAATCGTTACCCTCTCTAGTTCGCTCTCCAACTCCTGTAAATACGGAATAGCCTCCATGCTCAGTGGCAATATTTCTAATCAATTCCATAATCAGAACCGTTTTGCCAACCCCAGCACCTCCAAAAAGGCCTATTTTACCGCCTTTTGAATAGGGAGCGAGAAGGTCAACCACTTTTATACCGGTTTCAAGAATCTCTGTGGAAGGTTTAAGCTCTTCAAGTTTAGGGGCCGCCCTGTGAATAGGAAGATATTTTTCTGCTTTTACCTCTCCCAAGTTATCCACCGGTTCCCCCAATACATTAAAAAGTCTTCCCAATACCCCTTTTCCTACAGGAACTTTGATGGGCGAACCGGTATCCACAGCATTTAAGCCCCTCATTAGTCCATCGGTTGCCGACATAGATATGCATCTGACGGTATCGTTTCCTATATACTGCATAACTTCTGCCACAACTTTCTTATCCTCAACCTCAATTTCCAAAGCATTATAAATATTGGGCAACGCACCTCTATCAAATCTAACGTCAATTACAGGACCGATTACCTGTACAATCTTTCCGATATTATTTGCCATATTCCCAACTCCGTTCAAATTATTTCATCTGTAATAGGCCAAAGCCGGAATCATTTCATCGCTTCAGCACCAGCCACTATTTCCGATATTTCCTGTGTAATTTTAGCCTGCCTTGCTCTGTTATAGCTCAGACTAAGCTCTGCCAACATATTGTCGGCATTCTCGGTAGCACTGTCCATAGCAGTCATTCTCGCACTCTGCTCGCTGGTAAAGGCTTCTACAAAAGCACCGTAAATAACTCCTTTTATATACTTTGCCACAAGAATATCTAGCACTTCTTGCGGCGAAGGATCGTAAACTATCATATTGTCAATTTTATTCTCTATATCATCCGTTATTTTCATATGCTCCTTAAGTGCATGAAGTTCCAAAGGAAGCAACTTAACCACCTGAGGCTCTATTGATATGGTGGACTGCATGTATGTGAAAGCCAGGTACATCTCATCAAACACACCTTCTGCAAAAAGTTCCAATAATTGTTCCGATATATCCCTTGCCCTATAGATGGTGGGATTTTGTACCGGGTACTCAAACTCCATGTAAACATTGTATTTATTTTTGGTAAAATAACTTTTACCCACATTGCCGGCTACAAATAAAAGGGCGTCCTTGTCACCTTTAAGGTGTTCTTCAACCGCTTTTATCATGTTATGGTTGTAACCGCCTGCCAAGCCCTTGTCTCCGGTTAAAATCAAGTAAGCCTTTTTTCTTCCTTCTTTTTCATCTCTCAAATCAAAGTACTTGTTTTCAACATCGGCACTGTGCATTAGAATGTCCACCATTGTTGACCTAACCTTTTCAAAATAAGGCAGGGCATGCTCAAGCTGTCTTCTTGCCCTTTTCAACTTTGCAGCGGAAATCAACTTCATAGCCTTGGTTATTTGCTTTGTATCCTTTATACTCCGTATTCTTTGTTTTATCTCACTAATCTGAGCCATTTCTTGTCACCAGCTTAAATTGAATTTTCAGTAATGTACTGTTTTTTAAACTCTTCTATAGCAGCCTTCAAAAGGTTTTCTATCTCTTCGTCAATATCCCCGGTACTGCGAATAGCCTCGGGAATATTTGCATGATTTTCTTTAACATACTTTAAAAGTGCTCTATTAAATTCTCTTACCTTTTTTATCGGAAGATCCATAAGATACCGGTTGGTGGCACAAAACAACACTATAACTTGGTCCTCAACCGGCAGGGTTTTATGCAGCGACTGTTTTAACGTTTCAACAAGTCGTTCTCCCTGATTCAGCTTATCCCTTGTAGCCCTGTCAAGATCCGAACCGAACTGTGCAAACACTGCCAATTCCCTGTACTGGGCAAGGTTTATTCTAATTGAGCTGGCCACTTTTTTCATAGCTTTAATTTGTGCAGCTCCACCCACCCTTGACACCGACAGACCGACATTTACAGCCGGTCTTTGACCGGCAAAAAACAAATGGGATTCAAGGTAAATCTGCCCATCGGTAATCGATATAACATTGGTAGGTATGTATGCCGAAACATCTCCCACCTGTGTCTCAATTATTGGAAGAGCGGTAATGGAGCCTCCGCCAAGCTCGTCACTCAATCTTGCCGCACGTTCCAAAAGCCTTGAATGCAAATAAAATACATCTCCAGGGAATGCTTCTCGTCCGGGAGGTCTTCTTAGAAGAAGCGACATGGCTCTATAGGCAACAGCATGCTTTGAGAGGTCATCGTATACAATCAAAACATCCCTTTTATGACTGTACATAAACTCCTCTGCAATAGCACAGCCTGCATAGGGAGCTATATACTGAATTGTGGAGGAATCACTTGCAGTTGAGGAAACTACCACAGTATACTCCATGGCACCGTACTCTTCAAGGGTATTTATTATTGATGCAACACTCGAAGCCTTCTGGCCTATGGCAACATAAACACACAATACTCCGTTTCCTTTTTGGTTCAGGATTGCATCTACGGCTATAGAAGTCTTCCCCGTCTGCCTGTCCCCAATAATCAATTCCCTTTGACCTCTACCGATAGGAACCATGGCATCAATGGCCATTATTCCTGTTTGAAGCGGCACTCCTACAGATTTTCTTTCTATAACCCCCGGTGCCGGGCGTTCTATCGGTCTGAATTTGTTTGTTGCAATGGGACCTTTTCCATCTAGAGGATTGCCAAGAGGATCCACAACCCTACCTATCAATTCCATGCCCACCGGAACCTCCACCGGTTTGCCGGTCCTTTTCACATAAGTTCCTTCTTTTACATCCAGACCATCCCCAAAAAGAACAGCCCCTATATTGTCCTCTTCAAGGTTCATTGCCATTCCGTAAATTCCGCCTTCAAACTCCAAAAGTTCTCCATACATGCACTTTTCAAGGCCGTAAACTCTTGCAATTCCGTCTCCTGCCTGGATTACATATCCCACATCATCTATTTTTTCCTTATTCTCATAATTTTCTATCTGCTTTTTTATTATCGAACTAATCTCTTCAGGTCTGAGAATCATATATATCACCTCTCCGTAAGCAGCTTCTTGAGGCTTTCCAATCTTGATTTTACGGAATAATCCTCCAATCTGTCACCTATTTGTACCTTAATGCCTCCAATCAAGGATTTATCAATATGCACAACAGAACTCACTTTATCCTTCTTGTAAATTTCCGAATACTTTTTCTCTATCTTCTTAACCTGCAGTTCATCCAAAGGAACAGCAGAAATTATTTTCAAATTCAATACATTCTTTCTCTCATTAGCAAGGGTTTTGTACTCCTGTAGGATTCCTTTGGCGTAATTTACCCTCTTTTTGTCCACTAATAAGTACAAGAACTTCAAAAACTTATCATTAATCTTGCCCTTGAATAATTCCTCCAGCAGTTTCTTTTTAACCCCTAACTGCACATTGGGATTCTTCAGATAGCCCTGCAATTCGGGGTTTTTATCAAAAATACCTATCAAAGCTTCAAAATTTTTCAGCACTTCATCGGTACTACCATCTTCTTCAGTTATTTCAATCAATGCCTCAGCATATCTAGATTCTACCAATGGCATTTTAATACTTCCTTTCCACAGCAGCCAAAATAAAGTTCCTCATTTCACTCACCAATTAAACCCAAAAATAACACAGATAAACATCACATACCAAACCCTATGCAATGCTCACTTTACTTACCGCATCATCCACAAGTTTGCGGTTTGCCTCAGTATCCATATTTGCTTCTATTACTTTGGAAGCAGCATCTAAGGCTAGATTTATTATTTCATTCTTCATATTTTTCATCATTTCGATTCTTTCCCTTTCAATCTCTTCCCTTGCTTTAGCTTTTAAAAGCTCGGCATCAGCCTTAGCTTGTTTGATGATCTCATCATATCTTTCAAGGGCCTCTTTTTCTGCTTCCTTTTTAATCTTTTCCGCTTCCGTATAGATCAAGTCCATCAAATTCTCATAGTTTTCCTTAAGCTGTAAAGCTTTTTGATTGTTTTCCTTTGACTCCTCCAACTGCTGCCTAATGGAATTGGCCCTATTCTCCATAAACTCGGTAACGGGTTTGAAAAGAACCTTTCTCAAAATAAAGTATAAAACTACAAGATTTATCATAGTCCAGACAAAATCCGGTACATTAAATAGCACACCCATATTAAACTCCTTTCCAAAAGGACGGATAAACCACTTAATTCCCTTTTAAGAAGAGGGATACGTATGAGTTGTAACCCCCTTGAATCTTAACGGGATAATTCTTTACTGCTTATTTTACCAGTATCATTAACAATGCAATAACAAATCCATAAATAGCTGTTGCTTCTGCCAAAGCCGCACCTAACAGCATAACAGTTTGAATTTTAGATGCCGCCTCCGGCTGTCTTGCAACGGCCTCAACAGCTTTTGCCGTAGCAAAACTGATACCTATTCCTGCAGTTACACAGGCCAACAATGCCAAACTAATTGCAAATGCCTGACTTCCCATTCTATTCACCTCCTTATTCAATGGCCTCAGCAATATATAGTGATGTTAGGAACACAAAAACATATGCCTGCAAAACCCCATCAAAAATATCAAAATAGATACTTACCACCCCGGGAAGAAATGCGGGCAATGCACCATAAATCAGTTCCATAATTATAACCGCACCCATTACGTTCCCATACTGTCGAAAACACAACGACAAGGGTCTGATAAAATAGTCAAGTATCTTAAAGGGCAGCAATACCGGGACAGGTTTTAAAAAGCTTTTAAGCCATCCCTTTACTCTATTTACCCTTATTCCCGAAACCATAACCGCTATCATGGACATAACTGCAAATCCCATGGCAACACTGGCATTCTTCGTGGGAGGTAAAAGATTAAAATCGGGGATTTTTTTGAATACTTCCACCTTGGTCAGTTTATATAATTGTTCTCCACTTGGAATTATATTAAAAATAGACACTGTATTTGAAAAAACGAGAAAAAGCAAAACCGTTCCGATATATGGGGCAAAAAGCCTCCAATGGTGCCCTATCGAGTTTTCGGTTAACTTGTTTACATATTCAACAACCGTTTCTACAACATTTTGCTTTCCTTGAGGGATTGTTTCAAGTTTATGTGTAAAGACTACAGAAAGTATAATTATAGCTCCCATAATAATCCACATAGTTATTACGGCATCCGAAATGGGAATGGTATATCCGAACAGATGGATATCAATTCTTTTACTTGACATTACCTCAATAATTTTTTCTCCAAACCCTTCCACACTTACACCTTCTTATTGAAAGTTATTATGGGATATGCCCAAAGCCTCTGTAAGGCTATTTACAGTTATTATCGCCGGTAAAAGCAGTAAACCTGCCGTAATTCCATAAAAAGACCACATATTTATTCTTATTGAAACCGCCATCAGCAAAATAGTCACTGCCTGCAATGACAAATATTTTGTAAATACTCTTAAATAATGCGTTTTTTCATTTTGCAAGAGAATATTCGATATAAATCTTGCTGCAGCTATATATTTCATTACTCCAAATATTGAGCCACAGGTTAACCCCATGACTAAATACCATCTGTCATTAAAAAATATAAGGCTAACAACTATTAAAAAGGTATAAACCACAGCAACCCTGATTTTAATAAAATGTCGCAAAACCTTGTCTTTCAAACACATTCATCCCTATATTATAATTGCCTGTTGCACCATAAAATAAAATGGAAAATACGGTAATTTAAAAACTGTCTATTGCAATATTTTATAGGCAAAATACCGTATGTTTTGCTAAATAACTTAACAAAAAAACCGACCTAGCTATAAGTGCCCATTAACGTAGTCAAATGTGCATGACATGTTAATGAATACTTTTCTCGTCCAAAGCATTAGACAGTAATCGAATGCCTTTTCATCGGACATAGCTTTTTCGGCGTCATCGTCAAATTCAAATATATCTAGCTGCAGTTCACATTTTATCTTGAACTATAGTTCAACAAATATTTAAGTTTCCTAAAACAAAAGAAAAATATAATGTATTTTTTAGGAAACATTTATAATGAAATTATATTATCACAGCTAAAATTATATTTCAATAAAAAAAGTACTAAAAAAAACCTTTATTGAGGCTGATATTTCGTCAATTTTAATATTTACTTTTATATATTTCAATGTTTTGCGTGCTTAATATTACTAAAGTGTCAAACCAAAAAACAGTATAATTTTTTAAATTATACTGTCGAGAACTCCAAAGGCTTTTCTTTGGAAAATCCGTATTTATACAACAGTGCTTTCACAATCCTTTCCGATGCAAAGCCATCCCCATAGGGATTAACTGCCTTAGCCATCTTCTGATAGGCATCATCATCGGTAATAAGCTCATCGGCAAGGCTGATAATTCTATCCTTTTGTGTTCCTGCAAGCTTGACGGTTCCTGCTTCCACAGCCTCAGGTCTCTCAGTTTCGTTTCTCAAAACCAGTACAGGCTTTCCTAAAGACGGTGCCTCCTCCTGCAGTCCACCGGAGTCTGTCATTATCAAATAAGATCTATCCATAAGATTGTGCATATCCTGTACATCTATAGGTTCAATCAGATGAATTCTGTCGTGTCCACCCAAAATCTCCCTTGCCACCGATTGCACTGCAGGATTCAAGTGCACGGGATACACTATCTCCACATTCTCATGAATGTCTACAATGTGCTTTAGGGCCTGACAAATATTCTTTAAAGGCTCACCTAAGTTTTCTCTCCTGTGAGCAGTGACAGTTATAACCTTCTTGCCGTTAAAATCAATATTGTTAAGGTTTTCATTCTGAAAAACATACTCTTTTTTTACTGTAGTTCTAATAGCATCAATTACTGTATTTCCGGTTATGTATATTTTATTTTCATCGACATTCTCTTTCAATAAATTATTCTTATTGGTCTTTGTCGGTGCAAAGTGAATATCTGCCAAGGCACCGGTAAGTTTTCTGTTTATCTCTTCCGGATAAGGAAAATACTTGTCGTAAGTCCTGAGGCCTGCCTCGACATGTCCCACGCTGATCTTGTTATAGAAAGCAGCCAGGCTTCCTACAAAGGTAGTAGTAGTATCACCATGTACAAGAACTATATCCGGTTTGACTTCTGCAAAAACTTTGTTAAGTCCTTCCAATCCTCTTGTAGTTATATCCACAAGAGTTTGCCTGTCTTTCATTATATCCAAATCAAAATCCGCTTTTATATCGAATATTTCCATAACCTGATCAAGCATTTGTCGATGTTGAGCTGTAATGCACACTGTTGTTTCTATTTGATCATATTTCTTCAGTTCCTTGACTAAAGGTGCCATTTTTATAGCTTCCGGTCTAGTACCGAAAACAACTGTCGCTCTTAATTTGTCCAAAATAATCCTCCCAATACAAAGAAATAATCCTTCCAATAACATAATGTATTCTATGAATCCAACAGAAATATTCTATGAATCAAAGCTTCATTATACCCTTCTACTCTTTAGCTTTCTGCACAGATAAACTAGGTACATTCTCTTCCTCAACTTTTTCAAATGAGTCGGGAACATCGTTAATTTCACTCATATACCTTGAGCCGGCTATTATAAATACCGATACAGCTATGATAAGTATGACGGCACTCAATGCCCCTTTGTCTGCCAAAACAATGGCCGCAAGACCCAAGGCACCGCTAACGGCGTACATTGTTACAACCGATTGCCTCTGGCTAAATCCCATGTCAATCAGTCTATGATGTAAATGACCTCTATCGGGAGCCATTATAGGCTTACCTCTAACAATTCTCCTTAAAATTGCAAAAGCCGTATCAAACAAAGGCAATCCGAGAACCAATATAGGAATGGCTATAGATATTGCTGCATAAGTCTTCATCATTCCCTGAATGGAAATAACCCCAAGGGTAAACCCCAAAAATGTAGATCCTGTATCACCCATAAATATTTTTGCAGGATTAAAGTTATAAGGTAGGAACCCGAGAGTCGAACCGGCTAAGATAGCTATAATCATAGCAGTTTGCTCTTCTCCCTGCAATATCGATATAAACATAAGCGATAAATAAGATATGGAAGAAACCCCGGCTGCAAGACCATCCAAACCGTCAATAAAATTAATTGCATTTGTGATACCCACAATCCACATTATTGTAAGGGGATATGCAATAAAATCACTCAGTATGGAAATTCCGGAGGATGAAAAAGGATTTGATATAATCGATATTTTATCCCCGGATATCCAAACAACGGACACAGCCGCCAATATCTGAAACAGAAGCTTTATCTTAGGTCCTAATTGCTTGATATCATCCACAATACCCATTCCAACTATGATAAAAATACCCACAAGCATTCCCAACAATTGTGCATCGGGTGTAATTCCCACCACTCCGATAAGTGTACACACCAATCCGAACATCAGTGCAATAATAAATCCTGAAAATATCGCCAGACCTCCCAAGCGGGCTATGGGTTTTTTGTGCATTCTTCTGTCATCTTTGGGGACATCAATAGCTCCAATGCAAAATGCCACTTTTTTTGCTATTGGAGTTGCAACAAATGAAACTATAAACGCAAGAGCAAAACAAATCAAATATTCATAAAACAAAGATAACACCTTCTTTTTTATTAATCTTTTGTAAAACAGTGTGCCTATGACTTTAATGTCACACATATGCCAAAATAAATGCACTTAACTGTTCCAAGGTCTGAACTCTGCCAATTAAGACCCAGTAAAGATTTAACAAAGCCCCTACTTAATAATACTATTCTGTTTCAAATTTTACAACTCTAATCCCTGCTTCTTTGAGTAAATCCATGGATAAACTATCCGGGTAATCTCCTCTAAACACAATTTTCTTAATACCTGCATTAATTGCCATCTTTGCACATAAAACACAGGGTTGATTTGTAACATAAAGTGTCCCGTCTTTAACGCTTGTACCCGAATAAGCTGCCTGTACTATGGCATTTTGCTCTGCATGTATAGCCCTGCACAGTTCATGTCTTTCTCCGGACGGTACGTTAAGCTTTTCTCTAAGACAACCGATCTCATCACAATGTTTGCATCCCATAGGAGCACCGTTGTATCCTGTGGCAAGAATTCGTTTATCTTTAACAATCAAAGCACCTACCTGACGTCTTTTACAAGTTGATCTCTTTTTTATAAGATCAACTATTTCCATAAAATACTGATCCCAAGATGGTCTCACAAACTTCCCCCCTGTACGGTTAAGCATTCACTAAAATATTCTTCGTCCTTTTACAATAAAAGCTTTAGATTATTTATCAAGCAATATTTCCTATTTAGTGCCGAATAATCTGTCTCCGGCATCACCCAGTCCGGGTATTATATAGCCATGATCATTCAATTTTTCATCGACTGCCGCACAGTATATGACAACATCGGGATGATCTTTGTTTATTCTTTCAATACCTTCTTTTGACGCGATTAGACACATCAACTTGATGCTTCCGACACCTTTATCCTTTATGTATTGAATTGCAGCTGATGCCGAACCGCCTGTTGCCAGCATGGGATCCACCACAACTATCTCTCTCTCGGAAACATCCTCCGGTAGTTTACAGTAGTATTCCACAGGGCCTAAAGTTTCAGGATCCCTATACAGTCCAATGTGTCCCACTTTGGCCATGGGAAGCAGTTTGATCAATCCGTCAACCATGCCCAGTCCGGCTCTTAATATCGGCACAATTCCAAGTTTTTTGCCGGATATGATATTGGCTTTTGCCACACCAACCGGTGTTTCTATTTCAACTTGCTTAAGCGGCATATTTCTGGTAACTTCATACCCCATAAGCATGGATATTTCCAGTACCAATTCCCTAAATTCTTTTGTCTGCGTATTCTTATCCCTCAATAATGAAATTTTATGTTGTATTAAAGGATGATCCAGTACGAAAACATTCATCATTTGCTAATTCTCCTTTTATCTCCCATATTTTTTTTCGATGTCTTCTATTTTGTCCAGCCTTCTTTGATGTCGATCCCCTAAAAACTCGGTTTTAAGCCATGTATCCACAATGTCTATTGCAAGATCCAAACCGACAATCCTAGCTCCTATTGCAAGTACATTGGCATTGTTATGCTCCCTGCTCATCCTTGCCATAAAACTGTCAGTACACAACGCCGCCCTTATGCCGGGAACCTTGTTAGCCGATATGGATATTCCTATCCCTGTTCCGCATATAACTATGCCTCTTTCACAATCTCCATTTTTAATTGCTTCCGCTACTTTTAATCCATAATCGGGATAGTCCACCGATTTAGAATCGCATGTTCCGAAATCAACAACTTCATGATTGTTTGATTTAAGAAACTTCACAATTTCTTCCTTTAATTCATATCCTGCATGATCACTACCAATTGCTATTTTCATATTGACCTCCAGATTTATATTTTATATTACTGTAAACTTAATGTCAAAAAGACCTTATGTCAATAATAACAGTACTAAAGAAAATGCATTCAATTTTACTGTCCGGAATATTTTAATTTAAGTTTTTCCAATACTTTATAAATAGCTTGCCTAATCTCAATTGCACATTTTCTGTATACCTCTTCGTTCATTCCATAGGGATCGGTTATATCTATTGACATATTGTTCATGCTTTCACAATCGTCATAGGCAAATTCCTTCAATGTATAAACCTTATCTTCCGCCTCAGGAAACAGTTGCAAAAGTGCCCTCTTATGCTCCCTTGTCATAGTAAGTATTAAAAATGCACTGTCTACATCTTGTTGTGTAACCCTTTTCGATTTATGATAACTTATGTCAATGCCCCAACTTTTTAAAACGCTATAAGCATTATCGCTGGCACAGGCCCCATCAAAAGCGGAAATTCCTGCCGAGTACGCTTTAAACTGCCTCATTGCCTCATCCTCTTTTGCAACAACACTGTTAAAAAGGCCTTCGGCCATAATGCTCCTGCATGTGTTTCCTGTACAGACAAAAAGTACTTTTTTCATACTGCCGTCTCCTTTTAAGTACATTTTTAAAGTATTTTAAGGCCCTCTATACTTTAATAATATTATATCCTGCCGCCTTGCTCATCCTATTCATAATGGCAAGTCCAATGCCTGAATTGTCAACAGCCTCAGCAAAAATAGTCTGCACATCAGTCTTGTCATAATATCTGAATGCATTAAACAAATTAGCTGCTATAGTTTCGGGATGCAATCTGCTGCCTAAAGACACAGTCAAATTTTCAGGATACAGATGCTTTGTCTCGTCGGTTGCCAAAATACCTACTTTTATATCTTTGCTTTCGTATTCTCTTACCAGTTGGTTAATCTTAAATGCAATCTTTTGAATCTCACCCTCAACAATAACAACTTTTGCCTTTGGGGCATAATGCTTATATTTCATTCCCGGTGATTTCGGTACGGTCACGTCATCAAATTTTTTTTGCAAAAGGGCAGGATCAATCCGAACCTCACCTATAACAGCCTCCAACTGCTCAAGGGTTACCCCACCCGGACGAAGCAGCATCGGCGGATCTACCACCATATCCACAACCGTTGATTCTACACCGATATTGGAAAATCCTCCATCAATTATAACATCCACCTTGCCGTTCAAATCATTAATTACATGTTTGGAATGTGTAGGACTTGGTTTCCCGGACACATTGGCACTAGGTGCGGCAATGGGCAAATTAGCTGCCCTAATTAATGCAAGTGCAATGGGATGGGATGGAACTCTTACTGCAACTGTATCGAGTCCTGCAGTTATAATTTTCGGTACGATTGACTGCTTGTCCATAACTAAAGTCATAGGTCCCGGCCAGAAAGTATCCATAAGTTTTACAGCTTTATCCGGTATTTGCAATACAAGTTTTTCTACAGAGCTTTTATCTGCAACGTGTACTATAAGAGGATTATCCGAGGGTCTTCCTTTTGCCTCAAATATTTTTTTCACCGCAGCTTCGTTTAAAGCATTTGCTCCAAGTCCGTAAACCGTTTCGGTGGGAAAAGCTACAAGACCACCCTGTTCTATTACCTTTGCCGCATATTTTATCTTGTCCTCATCAATATTATCAATGTCTATTTTTAGAATTTCCGTTTTCAAGTCTTTCTCTCCTTACATATTTCAGCCATAAGCTTATATCAAAGTAACAAATCCCTCCGCTGCAATGAAATATATTTTATTTGTTTTCATTTAACCTATTGTCGTTATTATTATACCACAAACGATACCAAAAACATTACTTATGGAAGGCATTCTTCCCAAATAAAGTTTCTTTGACTCAACCATCAACTCTCCATAAACCACATAAAGCATGGCACCGGCTGCAAAACTAAGGCATCCGCCAATAAACTTTTCCGAAACACTTCCGATTAATGCTCCCAACAAAGCTCCCAATCCCATGGGTACGCCGGAAAGTGCCGTTAACGCAAAAGCTTTCTTGCCGGTAAATCCTCCGGCTTTCATAGGAACTGCCATGGCAATGCCTTCCGGAATATCATGAATTACTATTACCGCTGTAATCATCATACCCAAGCTTACCGATGCTTCAAACCCCGAACCCACTGCAAATCCTTCGGGAAAATTATGGAGTGCAATTCCTATTGCCATTACAATACCTGCTCTCAAAAGTCCGGAATTCCTATTTTTTTCTCTCAAAAATCCGCTTCTTCCAAGAAACTCTTCCACTAATAAAATGGTTAGCACTCCAAGAAAAATTCCAAATAGGGTATAAATTACACCTCCATACTTGAAGGCTTCCGGTATGAGCTCAAAGCACACAACCGAGGTCATCAATCCTGCCGAAAATTCCAATATAGTGCTTATAAAACGCTTATTTACCTTCTTAACAAAAAAAGCCATTAACCCTCCGATACTTGTACCTGCCATACCGGAGATAAGGCCAATAATTGTAACCTTTATCAAATACCCCACAATTTACCCCCTATTTCCGAACTTTGTGATTTTATATTTATTCTATTCAGAAAGGGGATAAAATATTATAGGGTTATATCATCGTCATTTCCACCGTTTGCAAGACGCTCTGTTTGGCTGGTTGTAATCAAGGCATCTATAACCTCATCCAAGTCGCCATCGAGTATACTGTCAATTTTATATAGAGTAAGACCTATTCTATGATCGGTAATTCTTCCCTGGGGGAAATTATATGTTCTTATTCTCTCGCTCCTGTCACCGGTACCCACTTGTGTTTTCCTGGACTGTGCAATTTCATTGGCCTGCTGTTCTTGAGCCATCTCATACAACTTGGACCTTAAAATCCTCATAGCCTTATCCTTATTTTTGTGCTGGGATCTCTGGTCCTGACAAGATACAACTATACCGGTAGGTATATGCGTTATTCTTATCGCCGACTCGGTTTTATTGATATGCTGTCCTCCGGCACCGGATGCTCTATAAGTATCTATTCTCAAATCATTTGGATTTATTTCTACATCCACTTCCTCAACTTCAGGCAAAACAGCAACGGTAACAGTAGAAGTATGAATTCTACCGTTTGCCTCAGTTTCCGGTATTCTCTGAACCCTGTGCACTCCACTCTCAAATTTCAATTTGCTGTATGCACCATTACCTTCAATGGCAAAAATTATTTCTTTAAAGCCGCCTATTTCATTGGGATTTGAGTCTAAAATCTCGGTTTTCCAACCGCATTTCTCGGCATATTTTGTGTACATTCTGAAAAGGTCACCGGCAAAAAGTGAAGCTTCATCCCCTCCTGCTCCTCCACGTATTTCAACAATAACATTTTTATCATCATTTGGGTCTTTCGGAAGAAGAAGTATCTTAATCTCCTTCTTGATTTGCTCCAATTTTTCCTCTGCCTCTTTGAGCTCTGATTCCACCATATCTCTAAAATCTTTATCAAGTTTCTCATTGAGAAGCTCTTTCGCATCGGCAATCTCTTGATTGGTTTTTTTGTACTCACCGTATTTATTTACCAATTCCTCAAGTTCAGCATGTTCCTTCATCAATTTCCTGTATTCGTTTTGGTTTTCAATTACAGCAGGATCACTTAGCTTGTGATTGATTTCCTCGTATCTGTTCTCTGCAGCTTGCAATTTATCAAACATCTTGCACCTCTAATTCAAAGATTTTAAATCTACAATCAATTATTATATCATGTATTCACAGCATATTCCACAAGTTTGACAAAAACATTTTTTAGTTTCTTCCGTTTTATCTCTAATTATTTATCAATGGTAGATAAAACCTATGTGCTTTTCAGACATCAA
>Ga0134093_1000812_pt1 | contig 35366 bp, 23 predicted proteins | sample 4_1taG_FD_94452 | JGI IMG/M metagenome (GOLD analysis project Ga0134093, IMG submission 94452) | Switchgrass degrading microbial communities from high solid loading bioreactors in New Hampshire, USA - 4_13_20_68_A1 metaG | ecosystem: Engineered > Bioreactor > Semi-continuous > Anaerobic >...
ATATTGGCGGAGAGAGTGAGATTCGAACTCACGGTAGGCTCACACCTACGCCGGTTTTCAAGACCGGTGCCTTAAACCAACTCGACCATCTCTCCATTTCTTGTGACAACAAATAATATAACACGACAGCACCTATTTGTCAATACTTATATTTAACCTAATTTAGGTAATTTCCTAGTTTTTTAGCCAATTAAATCTACTATACATAATATGGAAATTAGAATAACTAATATTAACTTCTGAATAAATTATAAAAGGCTCATATTCTTATATTTCATTATTTTGATATTTTAATTTTACATATAAGCTTAAAATAACATGATAAACTATTCTTAAAGAATACAAACAACATAATTTTTTATATACTAAATCTATTTTCGTTAAAAAAATCTCAGGTCTATCTACTCCCCTTCGATTTCTAAGGATTTCACGACCTTCGAACCCGCTAAATGAAAATTAAGGCCAAAAATTTATTTTGACCTTGATTTAAATAACTAAAATTTATTTATTACCTTATACAACCAAAACTATTTAATTATATCCACACCATTCATATATTTAACAAGAACCTCAGGTATTTTTACCGTTCCATCTGCTTGCTGGTAATTTTCCAGAATACAAGCCGTAGTTCTGCCTATGGCAACACCGGAACCGTTTAATGTATGGACAAATTCAGGTTTGTCATTTGCACTTCTTCTAAACTTGATTCCTGCTCTCCTTGCCTGGAAATCTTCAAAATTACTGCATGATGAAATTTCAACATACCTGTTATAACTCGGCATCCATACTTCAATATCGTATTTCATTGCTGCAGTAAAGCCTAGATCTCCAACACATATTTTAACAACCCTATAAGGTATTCCTAATAGTTGCAATACTTCTTCCGCATCCCTTGTTAATGACTCCAGTTCATCATAGGAAGTTTCAGGTGTTGTAAATTTCACCAATTCTACTTTATTAAATTGATGCTGCCTTATGAGGCCTCTTGTGTCTCTTCCTGCCGCACCTGCCTCAGCTCTAAAACAAGCAGAATAAGCAGCATGCTTTATGGGCAGATCCTTCACATCCAAAATTTGCTCCCTGTACAGATTGGTTACCGGAACTTCAGCAGTAGGAATTAAAAAGTATTCAGTATTGGCAACTTTAAAAGCATCCTCCTCAAACTTTGGAAGTTGACCTGTTCCTATCATACTGTTTCTATGGACCATAAACGGTGGAAATACTTCTGTATATCCGTGTTTAGTGGTATGCAAATCAAGCATGAAATTCATTAAAGATCTTTCTAGTCTTGCTCCTAATCCCTTGTAAAATGTAAATCTCGCCCCTGTCACTTTTGCAGCAGCTGAAAAATCGAGTATACCCAAATTTTCACCTATTTCCCAATGGGCTTTAGGTTCAAAATCGAATTTTCTCGGTTCTCCCCATTTTCTAATTTCCACATTATCTTCATCAGTATCACCGTCTGGAACTGAACTATTAGGTATATTTGGGATTGTTAAAAGAAGTTTATTTAATTCTTCATCAATTTCTCTCACTTGGGAATCAAGAGATTTTATCTTATCCGACAAACTCTTCATTTCTTCCATGAGTTGTGAAACATCTTTTCCTTCTTTTTTATAAACCGGTATCATTTTTGAAGCAGAATTTTGTTTATTTTTTAACTGCTCAACCTCAACTAGAATTTGCCTTCTTTTTTCATCAAGGCTTAAAATTTGATCAACATCGAAGTTGTCTTTTCTCTTCAACAATGCTTTTTTAAGAATATCTGGATTGTTTCTTATCAGCTTAATGTCTAACATACTTGCTTCTCCTTATTATAATTTTATCTTTTTAATCTATTACTATTTATTAATTTAAATCTTTTAGATGTTAGTGAGTAAATCTAAAATTTATAAGTAAATCAGATGTAAACGATTAATAAAAAATATTTAAACTACATTAAGATTAATTATACTATAAAAGAACGTCTTTTCAACCATCTACATCTCTTATAATTATTTTTTTAAACATAAAAAATATGTACTTTTTTATTTCTTCATGTAATAAAGCTATTGATTCAAATACAATCTAATAAGCATTTCTGCATCCTTTTTATAAGTACTATCAGGGTATTTACTGATCAAAGTGTTCATAGCATCTTTTGCAGCAGCCAAATCACCTTTTCTAAAGTATGAATATCCGATAAAATAATAACAGTCATCGGAGAAATAATCATTATCCAATAAATTTAATGAGTTTTTCAAACTTTCAATAGCTTTGTCATATTCTTTGTTTATGTAATATTCATAACCTTCATTATAAAACTCCAAAGCTGCTTTTTCAGTGGTTAAATCCAAAAGTTTTTGATACAATTGCTTCGCATTACTATCTAAATATTCAGTTTCAATTTCTTTGTTAAGGATTAATGAACAACCTTTTATATCTCCATTATAATAAGATAAGCTTGCATTCATCAATTTTTGATAATTTTCAAGTTTTAACGTATTCTTCTTTTTAGTATCCTTTATTTCTTGTTCCAACTTTGCTTCATTATCTTTTAAATTTTCAATCTCACTCTCTAACTCTTGAATTTTTTCATTTAATTTTTTATTTTCTACCAGGGCAGAACTGAGATTCATCTGAAAATTGCTTTTTTCCTTTTCTGTTGTACCTAGTTTATTCCTAACCTCATCAATATTTTTATTAACTTTTATTTGGCTATATGCTGTTATCAATAATACTATAAATGCACTTGTAAACAATACAACAGCATAAATCCAAACAGTTTTTTTGTCCTTATTATTCATAATATAAAACACTCCTAAAGGATATGTTAAACCTATCTATACATTTCTATTAAATTTTTATCATAACTTTTGTTTTAACTTCATTGTCAATAAATAATTTCATTAAAAACAACATTTGCAAAAATTATATAACTCTATAAATTAATTTAAACTTAATAAATGCAAATTAAATTTTAATTAAAAACGAAATTTCTTGGTATCTCTGATATAAAATATATTTTTTGTTTCAATAATAGCTATTGCATTATTATTTTAATATTTAACTTCTAATAAATATAAGTATATTAAATTATTTTTTAAAAAATTTTGCTTTTTCTTGCAATATCAATAGCTTGAATTTCTTCAGCCGACAGAGCATATTTAGATTGTCCGTTTATTATTGATTTTGCATAAGTAGTCGTCGACTCTCTGGAATATATTCCGTTCAATACAATACCATTATCGTTTCCATCGAGCAAAGCAATAGCGAAACTTAGATTACTACCCACATTATCGAAAGCATTATACCGGACTATACCAACTTTTTGAACACACTGAATCAAATTTCTTTCAATATAATTAATTTTACTTTCAATATCTTTATTTTTATTTAGAATTTCATTACACAAATCAATATTATCCTCTACCAATCTTTCTATGTTTAAATCATCTGAGTTTTTGAAGAATTTTTTATACCTATTCTTAAATTTTTTCAAACTTGACCTTGTCGAAATAAGCATTAAAAATAAAATTATATTTAATAATATATTCAACAGTATTAAGTAAGGGCTAATAGCTATTATATTATTAAGAATATCATCAATACCTTTTAACATACAATACTCCTTTGATTAGATTAATTTTATAAAATTGTTTCACGTGAAACAATTTTTTACTTCACATAAAAATCAAATGGTAAGTTACTTTTATTTTTAAATGTATTTTTTGAAAAATAAACTTTATCCTAAATTTAATGTAATTTCAAACATAAATTTTTATCATTATTTTATCAAATTTTATTTTAATTTTTTATAATTTAAGTATTTCGCTTTAAAATCCATTTAAAGAGTTTTTTCCTATTTTTAATATAAACATATTACCCAGTTTCAAAAAACCGCTAAAAAACAAAAATAGAGCGTGGGTTATTTTTCCATTTTTTTAAAAATTTCTAATATTCGTTCTAACTCATCATTAGAATAATACTCAATCATTATCTTTCCCTTTTTATTTTTATTAAATAATTTAACTTTAGTTCCTAATATCTTCTTTAAGTCGTCTTCGATTTTTTGTATATTCTCATCTTCAACTTTAACTTTTTTAACAGCGGTATCCTTTTTTTGAATCCTTTTTACCAGATTTTCTGTTTCTCTAACACTCAGAGATTTTTCAATAATTTCACTGCATACCTTTTCCTGCAATTCTTCATTATCTAAAGAAAGAAGTGCCCTGGCATGACCACTGCTTATTTCTCCATTAATTAAATGTTCTTTCACTTTATCGCATAGTGCCAAAAGTCTTATTATATTGGCAATTGTTGATCTATTTTTTCCGATGGATTTCGATAGTTCCTCTTGAGTCATTTTATACTCATTCAGTAATCTTTCATAAGCCTCAGCCTCTTCTATCGGATTTAAATCTTCCCTCTGTATGTTTTCAATCAAGGCCATTTCCATAACTTGCCTGTTGGATAATTCCTTAATAATTACAGGAACCGTTGTTAATCCTGCCAATCTTGCTGCTCTCCATCTTCTTTCTCCGGCAACAATTTTATATACATTATCCTCTTTTCTAACGATAATAGGTTGTACAATTCCGTGTTCTTTAATTGACTCCGATAACTGCATCAATTTCTCATCGTCAAACTTTTTCCTCGGTTGACCGACATTGGGTTCAATTTCATTTATCTTTAATTCTATAACTCCGCTAGATTGAGATTCTTCGTTTGCCGAAGATATAAGTGCACCTAATCCTTTTCCCAATCCCTTCTTATTCATATAATTTTTCCTCCTCAGAATATTCTATAACCTCATCGGCTAAATCCAAATAACACTCTGCTCCCTTTGATTTCGGATCGTATAAGATTATAGGAAGACCATAACTAGGTGCTTCACTTAGCCTAACATTTCTCGGTATTATTGTGCGATATACTTTATTTTTAAAATATTTTTTTACTTCTTCCACCACTTGAATTGACAAGTTTGTACGGGCATCAAACATTGTCAATACTACTCCTTCAACATCCAACCCCTTATTCAAATGCTTCTGAACCAGCCTTACTGTCTCCATAAGCTGGCTTAATCCTTCTAAAGCATAATACTCACACTGGATGGGAACGAGAATTGTGTTTGCCGCTGTCAATGAATTCAAAGTTAAAAGCCCCAATGATGGCGGACAATCTATTAATATAAAATCATAATCATCTTTAATATTTTCGAGTGAGTTTTTTAGCCTGGTTTCTCTAGATATTGTCGATACAAGTTCCACCTCGGCACCAGCCAATTGTATATTTGACGGACATAACAAAAGATTGTCAATTGGTGTGTTAACCAATGTCTCGTTAATGTCCACATCATTTATTAAGACATCGTAGGCCGATTTTTTTATTTTTTTCTTATCCACTCCTAAGCCACTGGTTGAATTTCCTTGAGGATCAACATCTATGAGAAGGACTTTTTTACCTTTATAACCCAGGCAGGAACTTAAATTTACTGCAGTAGTAGTTTTGCCAACTCCACCTTTTTGATTGGCTACTGCAATTATTTTTGCCATTAAACCCACTCCTTAGTTATCATTAGTTAATTTCATTTTTTAAGAATTAAGTTTATACAATAAAATATTAATTTCTGATGAATCATATCAAACATTGTATTATTTGAAATATTTTTTAGGCTAAGTACTTATATAGGAATATACAAAAACCATTATATAATTATAGCACAATTAAAACTTATAACAAACTATATTTTGTAAATAATTGTTTCACGTGAAACATTTTTATGTTTTTAAGCTTTTAAAGTTTACAAAAGCCTCAAACTATAAAAGGTTCTTTACCCCTGAGATTTTAATAATTCAATTTTAATTTTAAATAAATTTAATAATTATTTTTTTAAATCAAACATTAAATTATCTCTAAAATATATTTTATATAATATTATCTCAATCATTAAATTTAATCTCATCAATATAATTTATTAATAGGTTCAAGTTTTTCTAATATGTCCTATCTTCTTTTTTACACAAAATCTTATAAACACTATTTATTGTTATTAATATATAGTATATGAAGAAGTTAAATGTTTAATGGACATTCTTTACATATATATAGTGAAATTTATAATAAAATTATATAATAGTATTAGCTAATTAAACATCTATTTCTCATTAGTATAATTATTTGTAAATATGAAGTTTCAAAGTAAAAGATGAGGTATGAGTGAAATGAAAAGAAAAATAAAAAAAATTATTGTTATATGTTTGGCTTTAATTATTTTTTTAGGTATGGTCTCATTTATTTCATATATCAAATTTAACGTACTTAATCCTTTTACTACTTTAAATGGATTAATTCAAGTTATCTTTACAGATAAGGAATATATTGAGATACAAAAAGATCCAAAGGTTATTGTCGCTAAACCAAATGCTTCCTTACAAGACTATATGAATGGATTAGGGTTTCAGGAAGATACAGAAAATCAAATGGGTGCTTTACATAGATTTCAAAACAACGACTCAGTACAGTATGTTTTTTATTCAAAGAATAAATATTTTTCAAAATGGAGATGGCAAAAATAAACCAAAGTTTTTATTTCAATCTTTGAATGCTTTGTAACTTATATTTCCAATAATATATATTAATTCAATTATGAAATTAACTATTTTTGAATTGCTTATATATTGCCTATTTAAAAAGAAACAAGCCTTTTTATAAGACTTGTTTCTTTTTAAATTATATAATTATTAATTTTTTTAAATATCAAGATTTGTAACATCTTTAGCATTTACTTGTATAAACTCTTTTCTCGGTTCTACTTTTTCACCCATCAATATGGTAAATATCTCATCTGCTGCTATAGCGTCATTTAATTCCACTCTTAGCATAGTTCTAGTTGCAGGGTTCATTGTAGTTTCCCATAATTGTTCGGGATTCATCTCACCGAGACCTTTATACCTCTGTATAGTACATTCTTCCCTATTCCATCCTTTTTCTTTTAAAACCTTTTCCAATTGTTTTTCATTATAGGCATAAACTTCTTCTTTACCTTTTGATATCTTAAATAACGGAGGTTGGGCAATATAAACATATCCTCCCTCAATTAAAGGCTTCATATATCTGTACATAAAAGTAAGCAATAGGGTTCTGATATGTTGGCCGTCCACGTCGGCATCAGCCATTATAATTATTTTATGATATCTGAGTTTTTCAATATCAAAATCGTCCCCAATACTTGCACCTAATGCAGTAATAACCGGCAAGAGTTTTTCGTTGCTGTAAACCTTGTCTATTCTTGATTTTTCAACGTTAAGCATTTTACCCCACAAAGGTAAAATAGCTTGAAATCTTCTATCTCTTCCCTGCTTTGCAGAACCTCCCGCCGAATCTCCCTCAACTATATATATTTCACACAGTGAAGGATCTTTTTCCGAACAATCTGCCAATTTACCGGGCAAGGTTGTCGATTCAAGTGCACTTTTTCTTCTCGTCATTTCCCTTGCTTTTTTTGCTGCCTCTCTTGCTCTTGCAGCTGTGAGGCATTTTTCCATAATCACTTTTGCGATGGATGGATTCTCTTCCAAGAAACATGACAGTTTTTCAGTAACAGCATTTTCAACTAAGCTTCTTATTTCCGAATTTCCCAGTTTTGTCTTAGTTTGTCCTTCAAATTGAGGTTCATGTAATTTAACACTAATTACAGCGGTTAATCCTTCTCTTATATCCTCACCTAACAAATTTTTGTCATTTTCTTTAAGATAATTATATTTTCTTGAGTAATCATTAAAAACTTTGGTTATAGCAGTTTTAAACCCGGTTAAATGTGTACCTCCCTCAGTTGTGGCAATATTGTTTGCAAAGCTGTAAATATTTTCGATATAAGAATCGTTATATTGCATTGCGATCTCGACATGACTGCCGTCTTTCATACTTTCAAAATATATGGGAGGTTGATGAATTACTTCTTTATTTCTATTCAAATGTTCCACAAAAGAAATAATTCCACCTTCGTAATGCAGTTCTTTTACTACCGGTTCTTCTTTTCTCTTATCTATCAATCTAATGGTAAGACCTTTATTTAAGAATGCAAGTTCTTTGAATCTATTTAAAAGAATATCATAATCAAATTCAACCTCTTCAAAGATCAGCGGATCCGGTTTAAATGTAGTTTTTGTGCCGGTTCTATCGGTTTTACCTATTACTTCTAATTTGGTTACAACATTTCCTCTTTCATATCTCTGTCTATATATGTTTCCGTCCCTATATACTTCAACTTCCAAAAACTCAGACAGGGCATTAACAACCGATGCTCCCACACCGTGCAATCCACCGGAAACTGAGTAACCTTCACCTCCGAACTTTCCTCCTGCATGTAATATTGTGTGAACTACTTCTACAGTCGGTATTCCCATTTTTGGATGAATACCTACTGGTATACCTCTTCCATTATCTATATTTGTAATAGAATTGTCTGGATTTATTGTTATTTCAATTTCATCGCAAAAGCCGGCCAATGCTTCGTCTATACTGTTGTCCATTATTTCATAAACCAAATGATGTAGACCTCTAGTTGAAGTACTTCCAATATACATCCCCGGTCTTTTTCTTACAGCTTCTAAACCTTCAAGTACTTGAATATTACTTTCATCGTATGAGTTTTTTAAATTTTCCAATCCGGACATTTTATCCTCCTGCTTTCAAACAAATAAATTTATAAATTGCTACCTATTTTTTTCAATCTGTCAATTCCAATGATGCAAAGTAAATAGCACAATAATTATAAAATTATTTGCTTTAAAAAAGTTTTGGTTGATTATATAAATAGTAATTTGTCTCAAACTCAACTATTGTCGATTTATTCATAAATATAGTAAACGGTTGCCGTTACTTAATATTTGATATACCGTCTATATAGCCCGATCTCTTTTGCAGCGTAATAGATGATATTGGAGACAGGTATATTTTACTTTTTTTATCTATCTCAGTTATAATGAAGGATTTCGGAATATCATCGGAAATACTTTCAATGAATCCTTCCTCCTCCGCTATAGCTAAAAACTCACGAGTATCTTTGGATAAAGTAGTAGATTCCAAATCCATTATGGCAATAATATTTTTTATCGGTACTACGACATCTCCACCAATGTGTAAAAACATATGTTCCTCCTAAGCTCAACCGTTCATAAATTTAATCAATTATAAATTTAAAATACTTTTCATTTTTGTGTTATATCAATTTTATAAAAAAATTATCATTCTTTATTTTATCCCAATTAATGATAAACTGCAAATTTTTCGTTATAAAATTTAGTGTTGACCAAGCATATATACTTAAAAGTTAGCAACTAATACTTATTTGAATTACCGGAGGTTAAACTTCTACTCAACTATAGTGTTCCCGTTTTTCACGTTTACAAATAGTATATCTTTAAACTCTTTTTTATTAAAAATATCTCTATCGGTACATGTTATGAAAGTCTGAATGTTATTGATACAATCAAAAAGTATTTCTCTTCTTTTATAGTCAAGTTCGGACATTACATCATCCAGTAAAAGTACGGGAAACTCACCTGTCTCTTCTCTAATTATCTGTAATTCCGATAATTTAATGGATAATATTACGGTTCTCTTTTGACCTTGAGAACCGAAAGACTTCACATTCAAATCATTTATGTAAATTTCATAATCGTCTCTATGTGGTCCTTTTAATGTAGTTCCCCTTTTTGCCTCAATATATTTAATTCTTTCAAATTCTTTGATAATAATATCTTTTATTTTTTCTACATCTTCATATTCGTCTATTTCTATTGATGAGGAATAATCCATTCTCATATTTTCATTACTGCTAGACAGAATACTGTGATAATTTTGTGCATGCCTTCTCAGTCTATTTATAAACTCGTATCTTGTTTTCATTATTCTTGCAGCAGTTTCTGCAATTTTAATGTTCCATATGTCAAGGGTATTTGACAAACTTTTATTTATTTGCATTTCTTTCAATAAAGAATTTCTTTGAAGCAAAATTCTGTTGTACTGCTGCAAATCATAGAAGTAAGATGGCTTTATCTGGCTCAAAGTTATATCTATAAATCTTCTTCTTTGGGATGGTCCTTCATTTATAACCGCCAAATCCTCAGGGGAAAATATTACAGCAAGCAGATTTCCCATGAGGTTGCCTATTTTTTTTAAAGGAACCTCGTTTATCCTTATAATTTTCTTCTTATCTTTTTCGTGTATTATTTCAATTGATAGAGGTTCTGAGTTCTTTATCGAGTCTAGCCTAATACTGTAATTGTTGCTGTTTATATTTAAGAGCTCACTGTCTTTGCTAGTCCTGTGGGATCTTCCGGAGGCACACAAAAAAATAGCCTCAATAATATTTGTCTTACCTTGGGCATTTTCTCCGTAAATAATGTTATAGTTTTTTGAGAAATTTATCTTTTCATCACTATAATTTCTAAAACCTTTTAAATTCAAGCTTTCAATATGCAAAATGACACCTCCGGATGTCATTCGATTATATATTTGTTGCCATCCACTTCAACAACATCGTTTTTTCTTAACTTTTTTCCTCTTCTTTTTTCGACTTCTCCATTTACTTTTACTGAACCTTCGCTTATCAATATCTTTGCTTCAGTACCGGTAGATACAATATCCGCCCATTTCATGAATTGGTCAAGTTTTATATATTCGGTGTTTATTTTTACAGTATTCATAATCGATTATTTTCCTCTACTCATTTTTTATTCTTACAGGTAATATCATATATGCATAGTCATTGTTTTCAATGGGCCTTATTGTACAAGGTCCTATGCTTGAAGTAAAATGAATGTCTATTTCCTCGTCATCGATAACTTTTAATGCTTCTATGAAATATCTGGGATTAAATCCTATATCCAGCTTGTTTCCGGTAGTGTCGACTCCGACTTCTTCTCTTACTGCTCCGATTTCAGTATTGGATGATATTATCAACTTATCATCTGAAATATTGAATTTAACCGGATATTTCTTTTCTTCAGCTGTTATAAGAGAAGCTCTTTCTATACTGGATAGCAATTCTTTTGTTTTTACTCTGATCTTTGTTTCAAATTCCTGAGGAATTATACTGTTGTAATTAAGGTATTCGCCTTCAAGTAATCTTGATACGACTTTACAGTTACCCATATCGAATAGAATTTGATTTTGGCTGCTGTATATGGATATTGAATCATCAACTGGCTGTAATATTTTTACTATTTCGTTTAATGTCTTTCCAGGTATAACTACATTGAAGTTTTGATTTTCATCTTCTATTTTGCTTCTTCTTAAAGCAAGTCTGTATCCGTCAATTGAAACTATAGTCACATTATTGTCTTTACATTCTAAAAGTGAGCCGGTAAGTATCGGTCTGTTTTCGTCTATACTTACGGCAAATATTGTTTGTCTTATCATTTCCCTTGCTATTTTTTGTTTTATGATAAATGCATTTTCCTTTTTTATGGAAGGAAGTGCAGGATAACTGTCTGATGGGATTCCTTTCAACTCAAAGTGTGAGTTCTCGCATTCTATGATAACTGAATTGTTTGGAAGAACTTCTATGAGTACTTCACTGTCCGGTAACCTTCTTACTATATCTCCAAACATCTTTGAGTTTAGGACGATGGATCCGGTGTTTTTGATGTCTGCTTCTACGTAGCATTCAATACCCAGTTCAAGATCATTGCCTGTTAATTTGAACTGTTCGTTTGCTTCGAGCAATATACCTTCAAGTATGGCAAGTGTTGACTTGGTGGATACTGCTTTTTGGACTATGTTTATTCCTTCGATCAAATGTTCCTTAGAACAAATTACTTTCATCTTCTTTGTCCTCCCGGCTTACTTTATAATAATATAATAAATTTTCAGTAATAATAGTAATAAGTACTGTTAATTTTGTGTATAACTTTCCTCAAACTACAATCTAATGGATTTTGAGTCTGTTATTAACTTGTAGATAACTTGTATCAAATAATCAACAATTTTTTTTAAAATCAAAAATTATAAATTTATACACAGAATAATCACATGAAGTTTTCCCCATATCAACAATTTCTGTTGATAAAGATCTAAAAAATTAAAGAAATTTGTTGATAAAAAAATCTCAAAGAGTAGGTTATCCACTCTTTGCAAAGTTCAATTAAAGTTGTAATGTCAATCGGATTATTCGAATGTATATAAAATTGTATTAGTTGCTTGTCAGATTCTTTTTTAATTCGTTTATGGCTCTTTTGGTTTCTGAATTACTTTGTAAATCTTCCATGATTTTTTCGCATGCATGGATGACTGTGGTGTGATCCCTTCCACCGAATGCTTGTCCTATTTTTGGCAGTGACATATCTGTCAACTCTCTACATAGATACATGGCAATTTGTCTAGGATATGCTATGTCCCTCGATCTCTTTTTGGATTTGAAGTCGTCGGGTCTAATATCAAAATATCTTGCAACGGCATCTTGAATTGTGTTGCAGTTTATTGTTCGTGCCTTGTTTGTAGAAAGTATATCTTTGAGTGCTTCAGTGGCAAGTTCTATGGTTATTTCGTTTTCGGTGAGGGATGAGTATGCAATAACTCTGTTTAAAGCTCCTTCAAGTTCTCTAATGTTTGATGCAATTTTTTCGGCTATGAACATAATTATTTCATTGGGCACGTCAAGGTTCTCCAATTGTGCTTTTTTTCTGAGTATAGCTATTCTTGTTTCTATATCCGGTGCTTGCATATCAGCTATTAATCCCCATTCAAACCTTGATCTTAAACGATCTTCGAGGGTTACGATTTCCTTTGGAGATTTATCGCTGGATAGAATGATTTGCTTGTTTGCTTCATATAGTGCATTGAAGGTGTGGAAGAACTCTTCCTGTGTTCTCTCTTTACCGGCAATAAACTGAATATCGTCTATCAGTAATATGTCTATGTTTCTGTATTTGGACCTGAATTCCTCGTTTTTATCGTCTTTTATGGCATTAATAAGTTCGTTAGTAAACTTTTCGGAGGAAACATACAATACTTTTAGCGAGGAATTGTGTTGTAACACAAAATGACCTATGGCATGCATAAGGTGAGTCTTACCGAGACCAACACCTCCATAAATGAATAAAGGATTATATGCCTTTGCAGGAGCTTCTGCAACAGCTAAAGCTGCGGCGTGGGCAAAACGGTTGCTGTTTCCTATAACGAAAGTGTCAAAGGTGTATTTGGGGTTTAGTACTGAAACCAAAGTATCTTCGTTGCTACTGGTTTCAGTTTGAGCGGTGTATTTTTCAATGTTTTCTTGAGAAGGAACAACAAAGTTTATTGAGTATTCCTTATATGTAACATGTTTGATGGCATTTTTAATAAGGGATTGATACCTTGACTCCAAAATGCCCTTGTTAAATTCAGCAGGTACGGCCAAGTTAATAGTATTATTCTGTAAAGATAGCGGCTCGATAGTTTTAATCCATGTATTAAAGCTGATTTCGGTTAATTCATTTTGCAAAAGGCCTAAGGTTTTCTGCCATATTTCTGTTAATTGGATACTCATAAGATTCCTCCAAATAAATGTAAATGTTTAATAAAGGTAGCAATTACGCAAAAATTTATCTCTGTCGTCAAAACAGTTCATTAAATTAATATGGGCTAGCGAAAAGCAAGATATATTTATTAAAGTAAATTAGCTGCCAATATAATATTTAATGAACTGGAAATAATAATTCTATGCTAATCATTGACAAAAATAATAATAATTAAGCATAAATAGTAAATTATTGTATAAAATTAAAAAAAAGTTTAATAATAAGTGTGGTAATTTATTAACAAGCAGTATAAAAATTAATAATTTTTTTAAGCACAGGTTATTAACACAAAATTTACAATAATCCATAGGTTATCAACAGATAATTGTTGATAAGTTATGAGTTATCAACAGGTATTATTTATATTATCAGACTTTTGATTAATATTCAACAGGAAAAATGAAAGATATCCACAAAAAAATCAATAAAAATTTAGAATTATCCACAAAAATAGTTCCTTGACATTAATTAAGGGTTTAATATATAATTGTTACGTTGCTTATTTGAAAATATAAAATGGATGTTTTGTCATCAAGTGTACCTATTATACTAAAAAACTATTATATTGAATGTTGATACTCAATATAATAATAAGGTTGTTTTTTGAAAGTAACTTTTTAAGGGAAGCAAAATTGGAAAAAATGAATATACTAGTTCCCAAGTATATTAAGACGTAAGGAATGGGGGTGTTTAGTTTGTTAAGAACATATCAGCCTAAAAATAGACAGAGAAAAAAAGAACATGGTTTTAGAAAGAGAATGAAAACTGCTAACGGAAGAAAAGTATTAAGAAGGCGCAGATTGAAAGGAAGAAAAGTTCTTTCAGCGTAAGACCGCATAATTGTGGTCTTTTTGTTTAAAATGATATTATTTAATGATTAAGATGATATTATATTGATATATATAATATATGTAAAATACTAAAATAACCGGAGGCATAGCTCCTTATAATGATATTTACTTTTCCTATAAAAAAGAACAAGGATTTTTTGAAACTTTATAAAAAAGGAAAGTATTATGTTGCAAAGTACCTTGTCTTATATGCGTTGAACAACAAAAGTAATATAAATAGACTGGGTATAACTGCAAGTAAAAAATTTGGCGGCAGTGTCAAAAGAAACAGGATTAGAAGACTTATAAGAGAAAGCTACAGATATTATGAAAGTCAATTGAAAGAAGGATTTGATTTGGTCTTTGTTGCTAGAAGCTGTGAAGAACTGCCGAACTTCTCGGAAGTGAAAAAGGAAATGAAATATCTATTGAAAAAGCTTGAGATATTTAAGGAGGATATGTAATTTGGTAGGTAAATTGGTTATAATTTTAATAAAAGCTTATCAGAGATTTATATCCCCCTTAAAGGGTGTTTCAAGTTGCAGATTTTATCCTACTTGTTCGCAGTATTCCATTGATGCAATAACGAAGTATGGTATAATTAAGGGAAGTTTCATGTCAATAAAGAGGATATTGAAATGCCATCCGTTTCATCCTGGAGGATATGATCCGGTTAAATAAGCAAAAGGGGTATTGTGACGATGTTTAGTTTTATACCGAAATATTTGGGCATATTTTTAAATTTTATATATGAAAACTTGGCTTTTAAAAATTACGGGTTAGCTATTATTCTTTTTACACTTATTGTTAAGTTGATATTGCTTCCTCTTACAATAAAACAAACTAAATCGGCTGCCAAAATGCAGGAATTGCAGCCAATTATACAAGAATTACAGAGAAAGTACAAAAATGATCCTAATAAGCTTAATGAAGAGTTGATGAAATTATATACTGAGCATAAATACAATCCTGCCAGTGGTTGTTTGCCTCTTCTTGTACAGTTACCGATACTTTTTTCTCTAATATATGTAATAGGTCAGCCGCTGACCTATATGTTCGGTTATAGTGCAGATAAAATAAAAGAATTGGTAAATGCTGTGCCGGAAGGAATGAGAGTTGCCGGTTTTTATGCTCAATTGGGAGCTGTTAATTATCACAATATATTGAACATGAAGTTTTTAGGATTGGATTTGGGATTGGTGCCTACATTGAACCCTAAAGTTTTGTTCGGTGCCGAAATGTCGAAGTATCTTCCTTTATTGATATTACCTGTACTTTCTTTTGCATCGTCAATTATATCTAACAAATTGATGTTGACGACAAGTATGAAAAAAGACAGTAATAACAGTAATAATAATAACAACTCAAAAGATGCAACGGTAGCAATGCAGAAAAATATGATGATTTTCGCATCGATAATGTCTTTATGGGTATCTTTTAAATTTCCTGCAGGTTTAGGTTTGTATTGGTTTTCGAGCAACTTGTTTCAGGTATTCCAGCAGTTGTATTTAAATAAATTTATCACAAACAAGAAGGAGGTTCCGGAGAATTAAATGGCAAACTTTATTGAAAAAACGGGAAAAACTGTGCAAGAAGCTATTGATTTGGCTCTTGAAGAATTACAGTGCAATATAGATGATGTTGATATAGAAGTTTTGGAAGAGGGCACAAAAGGAATATTCGGACTGATTGGCAATAAAGTGGCTAAAGTTAGGGTTACTGTCAAAGAATCCAATGTGGATAAAGCCAAAGAGTTCCTAGCCAGTGTATTGGAAAAAATGAAGGTTGACGCAGAGATAACAGCTGAAGAAACTGAAGATTCAATACTCCTTAAAGTAAAAGGAGACGATATAGGTATTGTTATCGGAAGAAGGGGAGAAACTCTAGATGCCCTCCAATACTTGACAAGTCTTGTTATAAACAAGAATAGGGAACAATATAAGAGAGTAATAATAGATATTGAAAATTACAGGCAAAAAAGAGAGGAAACATTGATTAAACTTGCAAACAGATTAGCAGATAGAGTAGTTAAGTATAAGAAGAATATTACTCTTGAGCCGATGAATCCATATGAAAGAAGAGTTATACATTCTTCGCTTCAGGATCACAAATATGTGGAAACTTACAGTATTGGGGAAGAACCTAATAGAAAGGTAGTAATTACCCTTAAGTAAATTATTTTATAAAGGTCTTTGAAAACAACCGTAAGAAAAAATACTTTTAATAGGTTTTTTGTTGGCTGTTTATGTGGTTCAGGAGAATTTATTCTTGGGCCATTTTTTAACTCTATAAGTTGCTTTGAAAGTGTGAAGGATTACTTCCACAAATTTGGAGGAATATTATGTTATATGATCAGGATACAATTGCGGCAATTTCCACACCCTATGGAAACGGTGGAATAGGAATAATAAGAATAAGCGGAGAAAAAGCTTTTGATATAGCTGAAGAGATATTTGCAGGTAGAAAAAAGTTTGATGAAATAAAGACCCATACGATAAACTATGGAAAAATAGTTGATCCCGAATCGGGTGAAACGCTTGATGAGGTATTGCTTTCGAAGATGAGAAAGCCCAATACTTTTACCAGGGAAGATGTGATAGAGATAAACTGTCATGGTGGTACCGTAGTCCTAAAAAACATACTCGAACTTATATTGAGGAAAGGTGCCAGACTTGCAGAACCCGGAGAGTTTACAAAACGTGCTTTCTTAAACGGCAGACTGGATTTGTCCCAGGCTGAGGCTGTAATTGACCTTATAAATGCGAAAACCGGAGAAAGTTCAAAAGCAGCCATAAATCAGCTTGAAGGTAAGCTTTCGGTGAAACTTAAAGAAGCAAGAAGTAAACTTATAGAGGTTTTGGCACATATTGAAGTTACCGTTGATTATCCGGAACATGATATCGAGGAGATTACCGGGGAAAAGGTATATTCTGAAATAAAGGATGTAAAGGACAAGCTATTTAATATAATTAAAGGCTTTGAAAAGGGAAGAATCATCAGGGAAGGGATAAATGCCGTAATTGTGGGAAGACCAAATGTAGGCAAATCTTCCCTGTTAAATGAGTTGACGGGAAAGAGCAAGGCCATTGTAACCGATATACCCGGAACAACCAGGGATATTATTGAGGATTATATCAATTTAAACGGAATTCCGGTAAGAATCATTGATACTGCAGGAATTAGAGAGACTGAAGACTTGGTTGAAAAAATAGGAGTTGAAAAAACTCACAGGGAATTGGAATCGGCAGACTTGATAATAATGATGATAGATGCCGGTCAGGGAATCGGAAAAGAAGACTTGGAAATTCTAGATAGGGTTAAGAATAAAAAGGTAATTGTATTGATAAATAAAATTGATCTTGTGAAGGAAGAAAGTATAACGGAAATTGAGAGTAAGTTAGGGGATAAAAAGATTATAAGGATGTCCATAAAAGAGGAAATAGGTATGGATAAACTGGCAGATGCAGTGGTTGAACTTTTTGTTAAGGGTGAAGTGAATTTAAATAATGAAATACTGATAACAAATGTAAGACACAAAAATTTAATTGATAAAGCAATAGAGAGTATTGATTACGCGATTAACGCTTATGAAAGCGGTATGCCGTTGGATATGATAACGATAGATATTGTAAATTCTGCACAGTACTTGGGAGAGATAACAGGAGAATCTGTAAGTGAAGATGTCATGAATGAAATATTCAGTAGATTTTGCCTAGGAAAGTGAGAGGAATATTATGGAGTTTATAGCAGGGGAATATGATGTAATAGTAGTTGGGGCAGGTCATGCAGGGTGTGAAGCTGCCCTTGCTTCGGCCAGACTCGGTGTGAAGACGGCTGTTTTTGCAATTAACTTGGACAGTATAGCAAACATGCCGTGTAATCCGAACATTGGGGGTACGGCAAAAGGTCATCTTGTAAGAGAAATTGATGCTCTTGGCGGTGAAATGGGGAAAAATGCGGACAAGACTTTTATTCAATCGAAAATATTGAATAGAGCTAAAGGTCCTGCAGTGTATTCACTTAGGGCACAAATAGACCGAAGAAGTTATCAAATAGAGATGAAGAATACTCTTGAGCTTCAGGAAAACCTTGATGTAAAGCAGGCTGAAATTGTTGAAATATTAAGGGAAGAATACGACGGGAAGTACAAGGTTACCGGAGTTCGCACCCATACGGGCACTGTTTACAAATGCAAGGCTGTTATACTTACAACGGGAACATTTCTTAAAGCAAAGATTATTATCGGAGATGTATGTTATAGTGGAGGTCCCGACGGACTTTTTCCTGCAGACAGGCTATCTGACAGTCTAAAAGAGATGGGAATTGAGCTTATTAGATATAAAACGGGTACTCCTGCAAGGCTAAATAGGAGGAGTATCGATTTTTCGAAAATGGAAGAGCAACCGGGAGATGAGACAATTGTTCCTTTTTCTTTTGAAACGGAGGAAATTAAAAAAGATCAGGTGCCCTGTTATCTCACATACACAAACAATAAAACCCATGAGATAATAAGGAATAATATTCATAGATCCCCCCTTTTCAGTGGAATTATTGAAGGTGTGGGTCCTCGTTATTGCCCTTCAATAGAGGATAAAGTAGTACGTTTTGCCGAAAAGGAGGCACATCAAGTTTTTGTGGAACCTATGGGGCTCAATACACAGGAAATGTATTTGCAGGGGATGTCAACCAGCCTTCCGGAAGACGTGCAAATAGAAATGATAAAAACACTGCCGGGCCTTGAAAATGCTTCTATAATGAGAAGTGCATATGCCATTGAATACGATGGAATAAATTCAACACAATTGAATCTTTCTTTGGAATTTAAACATATAGATGGTTTGTTCTCTGCCGGGCAAATAAACGGAAGCTCGGGATATGAAGAAGCGGCTGCACAAGGAATTATGGCCGGAATTAATGCAGCCCGTAAAATAAAAGGAGAAGAACCTGTCATATTGGACAGATCCGAGGCCTATATAGGAGTGTTGATAGATGATCTTGTGACTAAAGGTACAAGGGAACCCTATAGAATGATGACTTCAAGATCGGAATATAGACTTTTGTTGCGGCAGGACAATGCAGATTTGAGGTTGACTCCAATAGGCTATCGTATCGGTCTTATAAGCGAGGAAAGATATAAAAAGTTTGAGAAAAAGAAAAGGGAAATTGAGGAGGAAATAAAAAGACTTAATAATACTTATGTTCCTCCCAGTGAAAAAGTGAATGCTTTTTTGCAAAGCAAAAACAGTACTCCTTTAAAGGGTGGAATGAAGCTGAGCGATTTACTCAAAAGACCGGAGCTCGATTACAAGTCCCTTGAAGCAATAGATGAAAACAGACCCTCTCTAAGTTTTCAAGTTGTGGAGCAGGTGGAAATAACAATAAAATATGAAGGATATATAAAAAGACAGATGCAGCAGGTTGAACAGTTCAAAAAACTTGAAAACAGAAAATTAAGCAAGGATATAGACTATTCTTCCATTCAGGGACTTAGTGCGGAAGCAAGACAAAAGCTGGACAAAATAAAACCTGAATCGGTGGGACAAGCATCGAGAATTACCGGTGTATCTCCTGCGGATATTTCGGTATTGCTGGTTTACTTGGAGCAGAGAAGAAGGAGAAAAGAGAAGGAATAAGCGGTTTTATCAACAAAAATAAGATTTTATACTTAAAATTTGTGGATAAATTAAAGATTGGAGACATAACTGTGGATGGTGAATTGAAAAAACTACTTATAGACGGTGCCGATGTATTTAATATATCTTTAAAGGAAGAACAGGTGGATAAATTCTTCCGATATAAAGACGTTCTTAAAGAGTGGAATGAAAAGATAAACTTAACGGCTATCGAGGAAGACAGAGAAATAATTATAAAACACTTTATAGACTCATTAAGTATTCTTCCTTTGATAAAGGATGAAAACGTGAAACTTATAGATGTCGGAACCGGGGCTGGGTTTCCGGGAATTCCCGTAAAAATTGCCCGGGAAAGTATTGAAGTTACTTTACTCGATTCCCTGGATAAAAGGGTAAAATTCTTAAATGAAGTTATTAAAGTTAATGCTTTAAGCGGAATAAAAGCATTGCATGGAAGAGCGGAGGAAAAAGGGGTTCTTCCCGAATTTAGAGAAAAGTTCGATATTTCCACTGCAAGAGCTGTTGCAAATTTGCCTGTTCTCATTGAGTATTGCCTGCCCTTTGTTAAAGTGGGAGGATATTTTATTGCAATGAAGGGAAGCAACATCGATGAAATCGATAGCTCTAAAAAAGCTTTGGATATATTGGGTGGAAAAATTGAAGAAGTTAAAGAATTCAATTTACCTTTTACCGATAGCAAAAGAAATATAATTGTTATAAAAAAGTTTCGACAGACTCCGACAAAATACCCGAGAAAAGCAGGTAAACCATCAAAAGAGCCGCTGATTTAACCCGTAAAATACAGTAATATAGCGTATTTAGACGAACGATTCTTTGATTAAAAAAAAGGAATTTAAAAAAGGTTTGCGAATATTATCCTTATATTTCATCTCAGGGACTGGTAACAGTTCTTTGATTTGGGATGTTATGAATTTAATGTCAAACGACGAAGTTTGATTTAAAAACAAAGGATAAATACTAAAATTACAAAGGATGGTGTTCGCTATGTTAGAAAGTAGAATTCAATTGGCTAGAATTGAAAAGAAGGATGATTTGAAAAATATTACTTATGTTGCGATTGACAGCATAAGGCCGAATCCCTATCAACCGAGAAAGCAGTTTAACAAAATTTCTTTAGAGGAACTGTGCGAATCAATCAAACAATATGGAGTTCTCCAACCTATTAACGTCAGAAGGCTATCCTCGAATATGTATGAGCTTGTAGCAGGGGAGAGAAGACTTAGAGCGGCTACTATGGCAGGACTTAAAGAGATTCCTGCAATTGTGGTTGATGTGAATGACAATGATTCGGCAGTTATGGCATTGATCGAAAACCTTCAAAGAGAAGATTTAAGTTATATGGAAGAGGCGGAAGGTTATAACAATCTTATAAGTGAGCATGGATTTACTCAAGAGGAGCTGGCGGCTAAAATCGGTAAAAGTCAATCTACAATAGCAAATAAAATTCGTCTGTTAAAACTTCCTCCTTTAGTTAAGAAAATTCTTGCAGACAACAACCTCACTGAAAGACATGCAAGAGCACTGCTGAAACTTCATGATGAGCAGCTTCAGTTGAAAGTCTTGAAAAATGTTTGCGAAAAAGGACTTAATGTTAAAAAGACCGAAGAGTTGGTGGAAAGGGCCATAGACAGATACACAAGACAGGAAAACGAAAAGAAGAATAAAGGTAAATATACAAAGGCGATAAAGGATATTAGAATATTTGTAAATACAATAAAGCAGTCGATAGAATTGATGAAAAAATCGGGTGTGGATGCTAAAGCAGCACAATTTGACAGGGGAAGCTATGTTGAATTTATAGTAAGGATACCGAAATAAAAGCAAGCTATATTAATTGGAATTAGTGAAGCGGCCAATTCAATAACGAAATCGCAAATCAGTTGGAAATAATCAAGATTTTGTCTTTAAGGGCTTTAGGTATTTATAGTGAAAAAATTGGGAATGATTTAATATCATTCCCTTTATTTTTAATGTAGATTTTTACTTTGAAAGATTCCTTTTTTATACCGAAACGTTTTAAATAATCAAAAAAGTGGACAGCTTGATAAAACTTTATTAAAATATATATTGGTTAATAAGAATAGTCAGAAAAATTCAACCTATAGAATGTTATAGAAAAGAGGTAAATCGATGGCAGAAATAAATGATGTCAAGGACCAAAATATAATACCTGTTGACATTGAAGCCGAAATGAAAAACTCGTTTATAAACTATGCTATGAGTGTAATTGTGGACCGTGCATTGCCGGATGTAAGAGACGGTTTGAAGCCGGTACACAGAAGGATATTGTATGGTATGTATGGCTTGGGCTTTACGCCGGATAAAGCATATAGAAAATGTGCCACCACTGTAGGGGAAGTTTTAGGTAAATTTCATCCTCATGGAGATGCGGCTGTATATGACAGTATGGTTCGTATGGCACAAGACTTTTCTTTGAGGTATCCTTTGGTTGACGGGCACGGAAACTTCGGATCTATAGATGGAGACCCGCCTGCAGCCATGAGGTATACCGAAGCCAAACTTGCGAAAATTTCCATGGAAATGCTCAGAGATATAAACAAGGATACAGTAGATTTCAAACCGAACTTTGACGAGCATGAAATTGAACCTGTTGTTCTGCCGTCTAGATTTCCCAATTTATTGGTAAACGGTTCCTCAGGAATAGCTGTCGGTATGGCAACAAATATTCCACCGCATAATTTATGCGAAGTTATAGACGGTATAGTAGCTGTTATTGATAAACCGGAGACATCCATTGAAGATTTGATTAAAATTATAAAAGGTCCTGATTTTCCGACTGCGGCAACCATAGTGGGAAAATCAGGTATAAAAGATGCCTATAGAACCGGTAAAGGCAGAATTATAATGAGGGCAGTGACAGATATTGAACAAATGTCGGGGAATAAACAGAGAATAGTGGTTACCGAGCTGCCTTATCAAGTGAATAAAGCAAGACTAATTGAGAAGATAGCGGACTTAGTAAAAGAAAAGAGGATAGAAAGCATATCCGATTTAAGGGATGAATCCGATAGAAACGGAATGCGGATAGTTATCGAATTAAAGAAGGATGCCAATGCTAATGTGGTGCTGAACCAACTTTTGAAATTCACTCAGATGCAGGAGACCTTTAGCGTAAATATGCTAGCTTTGGTTCAAACTCCCGATAAAAAGTTTGAACCCCGTGTAATAAATTTAAGACAGGCAATTGATTATTACATCGAACATCAGAAAGATGTAATTGTAAGAAGAACGAAATTTGAACTCGATAAAGCCGAAGCAAGGGCTCATATTTTGGAAGGTTTGAAAAAAGCCATTGACAATTTGGACGAGGTTATTAATCTCATAAGAGCTTCTAGAAATGAAGCAAGAGCGAAAGAAGCTTTGATGGAAAGATTCGAGTTTAGTGACAAACAAGCCCAGGCAATTGTAGATATGAGACTCGGAAGGCTCACAGCTCTTGAAAGAGAAAAGATTGATGCCGAATATGAGGAATTGCTTGCCAAAATAAAATATTACAAAGATGTTTTGGCTAATGAGTTTATGGTATTGAATATTATTAAGGAAGAATTGATTGAGATAAAGGAAAAATACGGTGATGAAAGGAGAACCAAGATAATTCCCGATGAAGGGGAATTTGACGTAGAAGATTTGATTGAGGAAGAGAATAGTGTTATTACTCTTACTCACTTTGGATACGTCAAGAGAACTCCTACCGATACATATAAAAGTCAAAGGAGAGGTGGAAAGGGAATCACGGGACTTAGTACCCGGGAGGAGGATTTTGTTGAAAACCTGTTCACAACTTCCACCCACGATTATATTTTATTTTTCACAAACAAGGGAAAGGTGTATAGGTTAAAGGCCTATGAAATACCTGAAGCGGGAAGACAGGCAAAAGGAACAGCAATAGTGAACCTTCTGCAATTAGACCCGGAAGAAAAAGTAACTACTGTAATTCCTCTGAAGGAATACAAGGAAGGGCTTTACTTGGTGCTTGCAACCAAAAACGGTATTGTGAAGAAGACAGACCTTATGGAATATGACCATATTAGAAAGGGTGGCCTAACTGCTGTCACTTTGAAGGAGAATGACGAACTCATAGATGTCAAACTTACCGATGGAACAAAAGATATTCTCCTCGTTACAAGAAACGGCATGTCCATAAGATTCAATGAAAAGGATGTAAGGCCGCTAGGAAGAGTTTCTATGGGTGTTAGAGGAATTAAGCTCGATGACGGTGATGAAGTTGTCGGTATGGGAGTGTATATTGAAGATACCAGCCTGCTTGTGGTAACCGAAAGAGGTTTCGGAAAGAGAACTGAGCTCGAAGAATACAAGGTTCAAACAAGGGGTGGAAAGGGTATACTGACTTACAGGGTGACTGAAAAGACCGGTAAGTTGGCCGGAATGAAGCTTGTAAATGAAAAAGATGACGTAATGCTGATAAGTTCCGACGGAACCATTATAAGGATAAATGTTAGCGATATAAGCATTCTAGGAAGAGCAACTCAAGGAGTAACCCTAATGAGAATGGACGACTCGGTGAGTTTGGTTGGAGTTGCAAGAATAGTAAATGAGGATGAAGATTCTTCGGAAGAAGATGGAGAGAAAGAAAATAATAATGAAGTAGAAACAAAAGAAACAGAAGATGTTAAAGAAGAGTAATTTCTAATTTATCATTAACTTTAACTTAAAATTGTTGCTTGAATTTTTCATAAAAAATGATGATATGATTTTAATGTTAGTTTAAATATTGATAAGTTTACATGGTTGTTGAAATAAAGCTCCATTCTGTTCAAATAAGCTTGACAGAATGGGGCTTATTTTATTGTCGTACTTAATATTCAATTATTTTCAACAATTTTTCAACTTTTTTCAATAATTAAACCGTCGATTATCTATATAATAGGGTTAATTAGAAAGCAATATTAAAATCAAATTGCTAGGGAGGTATGATGTATGAAAAAGAGCAGAATTTTAGCAGCAGCGTTGTCTATCACCATGCTGATATCGACATTTGGATTGACAACAAATGTTTATGCTGCAAAAAACGGTAAGGGCCCGAAAAACTATAAAATTTATCTTAAGCATGAAAAGTTGGAACCCGGCAGGAAAAAAGCAACTAAACTTGAGTCTACTATTGAAAACAAGAGCAAGACAAAACCGTACATAGTTGTGTTTGACGGCCCCGTTACCGATGAAATGAAGGAAAGTGTTGAAAAAGCGGGAGCCAAGCTTGTGGAATATTTGCCGGATGACTCCTATCTATGCCTTATGACTTCGAAGACAGCAGATAACCTAAGTAATGTCGAATGTGTTGTAGATGTTATACAGTACGAAACGAATTTTAAAATCGAGCCTGAGTTGTCTAAAAAAATTAAAGGTGAGATTGAGGAGGGTGAAATTGAAATAGTAATATCCACCTTTGACGAAATACAAGCGGTGGAAGATGAAATTAAAAAGAATGACGGATCAATCATTACAAAGAGTGATAATCTGATAGTGGCAAGTGTAAAAAATAATACAGTGGATAAATTGGCAAAGTATGATGCCGTTAAATTTATTCAAGAAAATGTAAAGAAAAAAATTAATAATGATATAGCAACCGGTATAATAGGAGCGGAAACTGCTTCGAGCATCGGGTATGAAGGGGAGGGAGAAATTGTATGTGTAGCCGATAGCGGACTGGATAAAGGCATACCGGGTTTATTAAATGGTTCTATACATCAGGATTTTCAAGGAAGAGTAATTGATATTATATCGGATAATGCCGATAATCCATACGGAATAGATGAACTCGGACATGGAACCCATGTGGCAGGGTCAGTTCTTGGAGATGGAACAATGTCTAACGGTAAGATAAAAGGAACTGCACCTAAAGCAAAACTAATTGCACAGGCTGTTGCAGATAGTAATGGTCATGTTCTTTATAGAGGTTTATTATATAAAATTTTGGAAAAAGCGTATAATAAAGGTGCAAGAATACATACAAATTCATGGGGTGCAGACGTGTATGGTATATATACTACAGATTGTGAAGATCTCGACAGATTTATATGGGATAATAAAGATATGACTGTTTTATTTTCAGCAGGTAATGAAGGTGATGAGGGATATCCCTCAGTTGGGGCACCGGGATCTGCTAAAAATTGCATAACTGTAGGTGCTACTATAAATTATCGTCCGTATTTATCCGAATCAAATGATCCTGACGAAAGAGCAAATTTCTCCAGTTATGGCACTGTTGATGGAAGAATAAAGCCTGATGTTGTTGCACCGGGACATAACATTGCTTCTACAAAAAGCTCTGAATCCGGTGCATATATGCCATATCCAGGTAATCCGAATTACGAATATATGAGCGGTACTTCGATGTCAACCCCTATTACTGCCGGAGCAGTTGCAGTAATAAGAGAGTACATAAGGAAGAATTATAACATAGATTCACCAAGTGCGGCTTTGATAAAAGCTTTTTTAATAAACGGTGCATTAAGCACAGGAGCCGATCAGGAAAAAGGATGGGGGAAAGTAAGCCTTGCAGATTCGTTAATATCAACAAGAATACTCGACGATTCTTCTTCCTTGACAGTAGGACAAACGAAAGTTTATTCAACGGGCTGTGAAGTAACAGAAAGTGACAAACCTTTAAAAATAAGCTTGGTGTGGACAGACTATCCGGGTTCTAGTATTGCTTCAAAAGCTCTTGTTAACGACCTTGATTTAAAGGTGACATCACCTAGCGGAAGTGTTGTATATTACGGAAATGACTTCTCCTATCCGTATGATACTGAATTTGACAGAACAAATAATGTAGAAAATGTAATAATACAAAATCCTGAGATAGGAACATATAAAATTGAGGTTACAGGATATAGAGTGCCAAACGGTCCTCAACCCTTTGCAATTGTTTATTCATCGGACTTTTTAAGTACTCCTAAGAATGTTAAAGCATCTTCTTCTAGAGATACAATAACTGTCAGTTGGGATTCGGTTCCGGGTGCCACAAGCTATGACGTAGAAGTTGATGGTGTTATTTTAGGAAGTGTAACAGGTACAAGTTATACCCTTAATAACCTTGAATACAACAATGAGTATCGATTCAGAATAAGGGCAAAAAACCAACAAGAAACCGGAAGCTGGAGCAATACAATGATAAGATGTACGGTATTGGATTCTCCGAATTTTAGGGTTAAAGCAGTAAATGACGGTATACAAATATCATGGGATTTTGTGGAAGGTGCAAAATACTACGATGTATACATTAATGGGGATCACTTTGACAGTGTGGAAGAAAATGAAAAACTGTTTGCTTCCCATGAAAAGGACGCTGTATATGATGTTAAAGTAAGAGCAATGACATATTTTAACGCAAACAATCCTGAGGAAAGTATAAAGGTGAGAAATCTTGACGGAGGAATATTGTATAAAGCTCCTATGAATGATGCGAGAACGGATTTTGGAGCAGTTGCGGCATCAAACTGCAAGATATATGTTATAGGCGGTAAACAAGGTTCTTCTTTATTAAATACTGTGGAAGAGTACGATATAACTACAAATTCATGGAACAACCAAAAGTCGCCCATGCCAACAAAAAGGATTAACTTTGCAGCGGTTGAAGCGGATAACGGAAAAATATATGTGATAGGCGGAGAAAATTCAACGTCAGCATTGAATACAGTTGAGGAATATGATCCTGTAAATGACAGGTGGACAGTAAAAGCAAGTATGAATGCCAATAGAAGCGGACTTAGAGCAGTAGCACTAAATGGCAAGATATATGCTATCGGCGGAAGGAATGAAGATACTTTAAACAGTGTTGAAGTTTACGATCCTGTTAATGATAGTTGGACTATGCTACAAAGCCCGATGTACCAAAAGAGAAGCGATTTTGGTGTAAGTGTAGTTAACGGTAAAATATATGTTGCAGGAGGAAAATTGGGTTCTGAAGCTATTGATTCAGTAGAAGTGTTTGATCCGGCAACTGGCAAGTGGTCATTTAGGCAAAATATGAGCATACCCAATTTTGATTTCTCAATGTCAGCCATAGGCGATAAGATCTACTGCTCCGGGGGAGAAAATTCGGATATAATTATAGAATACGACACCGTATTGGATAAATGGACTGATAGAAGAAGGCTTCCGGAAGGTGTAAAAGGGCATGAGTCGGTTTCTAAAGATGGAAGGTTATATATTTTAGGTGGTTATGCGAATTCGTTCAGTAAAAATACTGTCGTAGAATATAATCCTGCTGAAGGATTGTGGGAAAGAGTGAGCAGTATGAATACCACTAAAACATATTTTGCTGCTGTTGAAGCAGGAGGCAAGATTTATACCTTTGGCGGATTTGGCGGTGGAAATTTGGCATACTGGCTTTTAGATACGGTTGAAGAATATGATGTTAAGAACGACACATGGTCATTCGGAGCTAGAATGAAACTGCCAGCTGCATATTTGGATGCAATAAGCGTAGACGACAGGATTTTTGTATGCGGTGGCGGTTCCTATGCTGGAATATGTAAGAGTATGCAAGAATACGACTACATAAATAAGAGATGGATAGACAGGGAAAATATGCCCGAAGCAAGATATGATCATAAACTTATAGCTCTAGATGGATACATATATGTTATTGGAGGAAAAAATCGTAATGGCTATGCAAACAAAGTATTGAGATATGATCCTAAAAACGATAGATGGGAAACTATGAACTCTTCCTTGCCTATACCTAGGGAAAGTCATGCTGTCGGTACAGCGAACGGAAAAATATATGTTATTGGTGGAAAGACATCCAATGGAGATTCAACAGTATTTTTAAATACAGTTCACGAGTACGATCCTTTGACCGACACTTGGACAGAAAAAAATTCTTTGCCTCAGAGCATAACACAAGCAAGTTACGTTAGTTTGAACAATAAAATATATTTATTCGACGGAGATGATATTTTCGAATATGATCCGCTGAAGGAAAGTTTTGTAGAAGTTCAGAAGTTTCCGTTTAATATGTATAATAACAAAGTAGTATTTTGTGAAAATAAAATATTTGCATTGGGCGGATTGATTGGATCTGGCTTTATGTCAATTTCGATGACTTTAGATGGCGTATATTGCTCGGATGAACTATTGCCGACAATTTCCTTGGGAAATGAGGTTATAGATATCAAAAGCGGAGCAAAAGCAATCCCTGTATCAATATCAAACATTCCTTCCGATGGAATTTATAAAGCGGAAATATCCTTCGAGTATGATCCGGAAAAATTACTTGTGACAGATGTAACACCGGGAGCGATAATACCTGGAGGGCACAATGTAACCTATAATGTGGATAATGTAAACGGCATAGTTTCGATAGAGTATACTGGGGGAAGTCTGATAATGAATAACGGTATTTTTGCAAATGTTCAAGTGGATGTTATAGACGATGTAGAAAAAGTCGGTAAGGAAGAAATAAGGCTAATTAGAAACAGCTGTAAGTTATATACCGATATGTCCAATGAATTGGAAGCTAAAAAGTTGGTAGACGGAAGTGTGGATATATTCATGTACGGTGATTTGAATGGTGACGGCAAAGTAAATTCAGTGGACAAGGTACTGGTTGATAGATACTGCTTGGAAATACTGAGCATTTTCCCGGGAGAGTACGGTTTGTTGGCGGCAGATGTTAATGGAGACGGTAAAGTCAATTCGACAGACCGTGTTTTGATAAATAGATACGTATTGCAACAGATAACCGAGTTTCCGGTACAACAGTAATATTAACAGAGTCAATAATTTTAGCAGGGATATGGAGTGTGGGATAAATCCATTATCCCTGCTTTTAACTTTTTAAACTCATTGAAAATATAATGTAAAAGTAAATTATTCGAGGTTGCTTTTTAAGTTAATAAGATATTCGTATTCGCTAGGGTACTCATCAATTGTATAATATTTTAAAGCGTTTTCAATACACAAACGGGCAATTTGTGCATTGTATTTTTTATCTTTGATTTGTGAAAGTTTTATATAATTTTCTGCAAGGAGTTTATTGATATGTGCATACTCGGACAGAGAGGAGTCAATTGTGTAATAGCTTATAGCCTTATTGTACCATTCATTGCTTTTTAACAGACTATCTTCATTTTTATCTAAATTGTATTGTAAAGAATAAGCACGGCCAAGGTTTTTGAGAGCGTCGGCATAAAAGTTAATTAAGCCTGTAGAGTGAAAGATTTCCAAACTGTTAAGAAGGCTTTCAATAGATTTTGTCACGTTTTCCTTCGGGTCCTTACCTAACAGTACAAGATTGTAATATGGCTTAAACTTACAATATTGCGTATAAGCAAACATAATGGGATTATGTTGGGGAGTATAAATTTCGCAGGCTTCATTGAAGCATCGAATAGCCTCTAAATAGTTTATTTCATTATTGTTTATGTCAGCAAAATTACTGTAGGCCCTTCCCATTTCAAGATAATTTTGGGCATAATTGTCGGGATAGAGTTCCTTTTTATTAATCTTAAGTGAATTTGAAAAAGCTTTTATGGCTTTTGAAAAGTAAACTTCTGAGTCTTTCTCACAAGCTAGAATGCTGTACGCAGGACCCATATCGGCTTGTATGAAGGCGTATTCGATTGGAAATTTATCGGGAGTAAGTATTGTTACAGCTTTATTGAAGTAAGTCAATGCTTTTTCAGTGTTAGATACAGGTTCAGCGACAAACGACATCTGTAAATAAACATATCCTAATTGATTTAATGTAAGTGCATAGCCTATAGGGTTTTTATCGTAAGAAACATAATTTAAGTGCTCCTCAAATATGCTTATACATCTGTTTAAATTCTCCATAGTTCTTTCAAATGCTGTGAGTTGAATCCATGCAGAACCGTAATGATATAAAATATAGTAATAAGCAGGATCGTCACCAATGGATTTTGCATACCTTAATGCTTCTTCGAAAGAATCAAGGGCTTTCATTATATTTCCTCTGTCATTGTCCACCATATATAAGTTTGTATAAATCAATCCTTCTATATTTTTTGCGGCAGCATATTCCTTGGGATACTTTTCGGGAGTATATATAGACAGTTCTTCTTTGTTGGCATTAAGGGCATTGCTTATGTATTCATCCGAATATTTTTTAAACAAAAGAGATAAATAGGTCCATGAAATGATATTTTGAACCTGGGCATAGTCATAGGCATTTTCTTCTTTATCATAGAGCTTTAATGCCTGATCCAATGACGATAAAACCATCTTTGAATACTTGTCCATATTTCTTACATTCATAAGCAGGGAATAAGCATTGGCAAGCCCTCTATATCCTGCAGCTATATCTTTCGAGTATTCGGGTGCGGTTATTTTGGCAAGAGCTTCTTCATAAATAGATATGGCTTTCAATGCGTTTTCTTCTCTATTTACCGAAAAAGACAGTTCCATATAGGCATTTGCAAGGTTTACCATGACATAAAGATACTCTGAAGGATTTTCAGCACTGGATATGTTCTTCAGTATATCGGAATAGACTTTTATTGCACCGAGATAATTTCTATTGAGCAGGAGTTTATCGGCTTCAGTTATAATTTCTTTTGTTTTATCCGCTTCGTATCTCAATGTTATTGAAGCGATTATATTGTCTCCGTTTATAACCAGGTTGTTGTAACCGGATACGTTTATGTTTGAGGAACTGTTGCTGTTGATATAAATACTGTTATCTTCCTCTACGAATTTAATTTTTGCATTTAATCCATCCTCAAATAATTCAAGTGATGAATAAGCCCTTCCGTCAATTATTGTGGTGGGAAAAGAAAGGGTGGTAATTCTATCGTTTACTTTATAATAGGAATCATTGTCCTTTAGTTCAATTGTTTTTTTATCTTTAACACAGGTGATTTTTCTTTCCTTTGCATCCCAAAATACTTCAAAACCGAATAACTCAAAGATTTCCCTCAACGGCAGTAGAATTACATTGTCTTTCACTATTGGAGGAAGAGAACAACTGACAGGTAAACCGTTGATCAGTATTTTATATTCCATTGAAGTATTCTGTACTGCCTTATTATCGGTATTGGTTGAAACATCAAGGTTATCAATTTTTGACTCTTCCAATAAAGTAGGTGAATCATACTCGTTTTTCATTTTGTAACTGTTTTCAAAGGAAGAAACTGAATCTCTTATATATTCTTCGTTATCATTTGTGTGTGAGGCAAGAGAGTATAAACTGTCGAGCAGGCTATATATTTCCGAGTAATTCACAGGGTTGGCAGCAGGATCATAGAAGTCGAGGCTTTCTTTATAGGATTTTACGGCTTGATCAAAGTAGAAGGTGTCACCGGTAGCCCTATAGGCCTTTGAGTAAGAATCTCCAAGAAGTTTATGAACATTGGCATAATTTAGAGGATTGCTTTCCGCAGTCCATACTTTTAGTGCTTCTAAGTAGCAATTTTCTGCATTTATAGAGAAATTCGAATCAACTTCTTGGTATTCGTTATATATATTACCTAAATTATTCTGTATAAGTGCATAGACTTCGGGATTGCTTTCAAAGGAGTAATGGGAAAGGGCTTCCCGATATACTTCTTCTGAAATTTTAAAACAATTGTATGAGAGATCCTTCATACCTTGAAGCTTATAGGCTTTACCGAGATTATACAAGGCTAGGGCATAATCCAAGGGAAATGTTTCACGGGTATAATATTCCATAGCTTTTTTATAATTGTCAATGGACAAGGAAAGGTATTTGTTGTCTTGAGTAACTTCCGCAAGAATGCTATAGGCGTTTCCGAGATTTATAAGGAGAATATTGTAATTGGAGACATCATCGCTTTCTAAGTAGAATTCGATTGCATTTTTGTACGATTCTATAGCATTTAATATGTTGGTTTTTGTATTGCTGAATTTTGCCAACATACTGTAGGCATTACCCATATTGTTCATAACCCGTGCATAAAGATCGGGAACTTCTTCGCGGTTTAAGTTATCAATAATTTCTTTGTATTTGACCAGTGCCTCATACGGATTAATGTTTATGAGATTGTCGGCATAATCCGTTAAGTCGTTCAGAGTTTCCACGGTACAAGGTTCAAATATATTGACAATTATGCTGTCTCCCGTTATTACAAGATTCCCTCCTCCACTAACGGTAACGCTACTGAAATTCTTATCGGACATAATTATAAGATTGTCTTCCTTATTCCATTTTATTTTTACACCAAATTGGTCAACAATGAATTTTTGAGGTATATAAGCTCTATTTTCGAGGATAATAAGCGGAGCATTCATAATATTATAGTTTCCGTCTATGTAAAATTCGCTGCTGCCAATGGAAAATTCCATAGTGCTGCTGTCTTTAGAACAAATAATTGTATTTTCAGTCGGATTGAACGACACCTCCCAATCAAGAGCTTCAAAAACTGTCCTTTGAGGAATATATATTACACCGTTCACTTTTTTGGGAGAAATATTTTCAAGGTTTACATTTTTTATAACTTTCTCTATGCTAAGGGCATTTACACCAACACATAAGTGTTGAAATATGAGTAAAATTACAAATACTTTTAAAAATTTTTTCATTAACATAACTCCCCCGGTAGGCTAGTTCTTTCGGTACGGATAACGGAATTTACATATAAAAAGATTGCTAAGATAATAACATAGGAAGTTATCTTTTTAATTTATATCTATGGCATTACCGTTACCATTGAAAAAAATGTTTTCGTTTCCGTTAATATTGATATTTATCTCGGTAGTATTAACTACATTATTAACCTCATTTTCGGTTTTGCTGATATTTTGATTTATATTATTGTTAATGTTTGTATTATTTTTCGGTATTTCTACCTTATCTTCTTCTGTTTTAACTTTTTCAGCTTCAGGTTCCGGTGTGGGAACAGGGGTTGATGTAACTGAAGGTGATAATGTGGGAGTAACTATAGCTGTTGGTGGTGCAACGATTATATTCGCATCGGTCGGTTGCTGTACAGGATTTTCAATAACGGAATTATCCTGAACAGCGGTTACCGTGTTATTTTTTTGATTATTTGAATGTGCAAATAACGAGCCTGAAACTATAAATGCAAAAATCAACCCTAAAACAGAAGACTTTTTTAAGTACTTAACTGTGTCGATTATTTTGTTTCTGGGGTTCAAATTGACTTTACCCGAAAACTCGATTTTTGTGTTTTCAAAAGAATTTGAAACCTTGGCACCTTTGGCATCAGGTATAAACAAATCAAACTCTAAAGTACCTTTATATCTGGCGTTGTTGTTTTTCAAATGACCGGCTACTGTATTTTGTACGGTTTTATTTTCACATGGTGGAGTTTCAGCTTTAGAATTGACATCTCCAGTAAAAGCGGAAACACTAATCGCTTCTTTCAAGAAACTACTAAAGTCTTTACATCCGAGAATTATTTCTTTTAATTCATTCTTTAAATTAGATGTCTCTATCAAATGCTCTATTTCATCTCTTATGATTTTTTGCTGAGAAGCAGTTGACTCATCAGAAGCAAATCTGACTATACTATCTATATCATCGTTTCTTGGAACAATACTGCCATTTTTCCATTTCGATATTATTGATTTATCTTTAAGAAGATAACAGTCGGCCAAAATACAAGCACTTTTATTGGTCACTCTAAATAAAATGTCCAATATTGCTTTTAACTCAAATTTTGTATTTTCCATATACTACCCCTCCCTTAACTGTCATTTGTTTTGTGCATCAGATAACTGAAATGTTATCAATTTGTTGTTTTCATGCTTTTTGTTTAATTATACACTAAAAAAATGTAAGAAACATAAATTTATAATAAAATAATTGTAAATTTAAAAAATTTTGTAAATTAACTAAATCTCTTGAACGTTGAAACCCTTTTATATAACTTATAACTACTTTCAGTTTGCCCACAAGAAGTTAAATAAGCAACTGGCGTTATCCGTTTTTAGTTTTAAAACTAACTAAACTATGGACAATGGAAAGACAAGCATTATTCAATATTACAAACTATTTGAGAGAATAATGGTGATATATTTCAATAATAGCCGATAAGAAGGATTTATAAAGTTGATAATAGTATGTTGAGGTGCTATATTATTATGGCTGTCGCGAGACGGCAGCTAAAAAGACAACAGGTATTCAGTATAAAATTGGTAGTATAAAAAGCAAAAAAAGTGTTGACAAAGTAAAAACAGCGTGGTAATATATAAAGGTCGCTCATAACGAGTGGCTGAAATAAAGCATTATGGACTTTGAAAAGTAAACAGTGTAAGACGAAAAGGAACTCGTTAATGAATTGAGTAACTTGCGAAGCGAATACGCGAGTAAGTAATTGATAAGAGCCAAAAGGCTTTCTAAAGAGATGAAT